>Ga0247843_1000218_pt1 | contig 136141 bp, 121 predicted proteins | sample LaCruzMarch2017__FD_192420 | JGI IMG/M metagenome (GOLD analysis project Ga0247843, IMG submission 192420) | Freshwater microbial communities from meromictic Lake La Cruz, Castile-La Mancha, Spain - LaCruzMarch2017_8m | ecosystem: Environmental > Aquatic > Freshwater > Lake | place: Spain...
AGGCAGCTTTTTGATAATAAAGTCGGTCATGTAAAGCTCACCTTCAGGGTTGCTTCTACATGGGGGCTAAGTCGTTGATTCCAATGGGGAAATCAACATATTTCGACTTTTTTGTCACGGATTCAGGGTTTACCCATAGCGACGAAACCGGCAAGCTGCTTGGCGCTTTAAGGGTGATGCAGACAAACCTTGAGAAAATGGTTTCCAACGTTCGGAGCAGTTCACAAAACGTTGCCAATGCCAGTACTGAGATTGCACAGGGCAATAACGATCTTTCGGTCAGGACTGAACAGCAAGCCAGTGCTTTAGAGGAAACGGCGGCCAGCATGGAAGAACTGTCCACCACCGTGAAACAAAATGCAGATTCGGCCCTTCAAGCTAATCAGTTAGCGGCGAGTGCCTCCGCCGTCGCGACCCAGGGCGGCGAAGTTGTTGCACAGGTTGTGGAGACCATGAAAGGGATCAATGATTCAAGTCGAAAGATATTCGACATCATTAGCGTCATTGATGGCATCGCATTTCAAACCAACATATTGGCGTTAAATGCTGCGGTTGAGGCCGCGCGTGCCGGTGAACAGGGCCGCGGATTCGCGGTGGTTGCTAGCGAAGTGAGAAGCCTTGCAGGACGCAGTGCAGAAGCTGCCAAGGAAATCAAGAACTTGATCAACGCAAGCGTGGAGCGCGTAGAGCAAGGTACGGCGCTGGTCGACAAGGCGGGTGTCACGATCACGGAAACCGTAACAAGCATCCGTCGTGTCACCGACATCATGGGTGAGATCAGCGCCGCAAGCAGCGAACAAGCTGCGGGTGTCAACCAGATTGGTGAAGCGGTGAGCAGTATGGATAAGGTGACGCAGCAAAATGCCGCGTTGGTGGAGGAGATGGCCGCTGCAGCAAGTAGCTTGAGCAGTCAAGCGCAGGAACTGGTGAAAGTGGTCGCTGATTTCAAACTCAATGACAACCAACAAGACTTCCGCAGCAGCATGCAAGCACAGCCTATCGCCAGCCCAGCTAAAGCATTAGCTCGCCCACCGGTTAGTACTAAGAAGCCAATGATCAGCAACGAGTACACCGCCTTGTCTAAGCCTGTTGTTCAAGCAAAGGCAAGTTCCGGCGCTGGAGGCTCCGATTGGGAAACGTTTTGATCGAACCGATTGGATAACCATCCTTGTGCTTGAGGCTCACGAATTTCAAACTAGTGCGAGGATGCGGTTAGCTTCCCTGACACCAGACAGGTATGCTCCATGAACGGTTGCCCGATATTTTTTATGGGTATGCTCACCCGCAAAAAATAGCCTCTGACCCTCGGGAGTTGCCATCATTTCATGGTCTTTTTCTGTCGAGCCGACGCCTGCAAATGAATAGGCACCACGAGCAAATGGGTCCTCATTCCACTGAGTGATGATTGCTCGCTTTGGAGCTGTCGCGCGAGGTCCAAACATAGTCTTGAGATGTGGCGTAATTTCTGCAATAAGTTGTGCCTCAGTCATTTTTTCAATAATTCTCCCCTGTATGCCAAAGCCAAATGTGACCAGGCAGTTAAAGGGACTAAATGTTCGGTAGTTCATATAGTATGAAAATCTACCGCGTATGGGTGAGTGAAAGCCAAAGTATTGGATATGGACTGGCCAAAATGCTTGTTCGAATATTAAAAAAATCTTATTTACTTGGCCTATTCCAAGCCGAGACATCGCCAGTTTTTTGAAACTACTCAAGGGGGGCTCTATGCTGACGCTCTCGCTTGATAGAACTCCCAATGGCAGCGTAACTAAGGCACAGTCAGCGCTGAATGAAGAACCTCCCGCTTTCACGGTAACCTGCGCATTGCTATGCTCTATGTGGGTGACCACCTGGTTTAAGCGCATGTCAAGTCCAGTGGCGAGTAAGCGGGGGATAGCACCATAACCCTCTGGCAGGATGACATCAGTGCCCGGGTAATTACTATCCGCAAGATAATTTTTGGCAGATAACGCTTCAAGCCAACCACCGGTGCCAAATTCAATGTTGGATGTAAGTTCGTAGTTTACAAAAGGATCGTCTAATGCGGTGGCATCGGTCATGAGTATGGCTTTCGCTAATGCGATGTCAGTGACCCCACTCTCATCCATCCGCTTGGCAACGCTGCTCAGTATTTTTTTTACTCGTGCTTCGCCAATTCCAAATTGCCGCTGGGTGACATCGATGCCGTCAGAGCCTAGGACAATCACAGAGTCATCGTCCGTCATATAGGTCTTCGCTCCCACCTGCTTGGCCAGAGCACTAATTGGATTCCCTCCACCAGGCCCATGAATCCAGCCAGCCCCCATATCCAGCGGCATACCATCTAAAACACCCGTCCAGACGCGACCACCTATTCTGTCCCGCGCCTCTAATACTGTCACTGATATGCCAGAGGCTGCTAATTTTCTGGCGGCCGCAAGGCCTGCCATGCCAGCGCCAATGACGATGACGCTGCGACCTTGTTTCGTGGGTGGTGCGGCGAAAGCTGTATTTACGAAGCGACTTCCGAAGTTGGGCGGTGTGGGTAGAACGGAAATCACGCTGCTAACCAAGCCCATGACAAGGTGGCGTCTTTCCATCGCATTCATCCCATTAATTTTTGATGTCGTTTTTATGCCGATCCAATAGTATCAATGCTACCTTTCCAACCCCAAGTATGCTTGACCATCCTGCGATGACCTCAACTCGTCAAGCGACGTCAAGTCCATGCCCATCAAACGATAGATTTGCAGCTGAAGACAGTAAAAAACCCACATTCCGATAAGAGAAGTGGGTTTATTCGTACGGGAGATGGTCGGGGTGAGAGGATTCGAACCTCCGGCCTCTACGTCCCGAACGTAGCGCTCTACCAGGCTAAGCTACACCCCGCGGTGTCATCGGCGTGACTGTTTCCATGTCACGTGAAGGTCGCAATTCTAGCAACGGTCTCAGGGTTGCGTCTTTTAAGGCAAGCCAAAGCGTGGGTTTGCATTTTTTGCTTGTCTGGCGGATTAGCGGCCTAGCGGGTGCTCAGTAATGAACTGACGCAGCGCAGCATTCACGCGGGTCTGCCAGCCTTTCCCGGTTGCCTTGAATGTTTCCAGTAGATCCGCATCCAGGCGAATAGCCGTAAACACTTTGGTCTCATCGGCCTTAGGGCGCCCGCGCGGACGGTTAATGGCGACCAAGGCGGCATAGGCCTGAGGTGCCAATACTTCACTGGCAGGTTTCGCGCCTTTGTGCCATTCACGGTCGAGTTCACGCGCCTCGACATCAGCGTTGATAACAGCATTAATAGCTGCGGTCTCATCGTTGTTGGGGATGATCGTCCCTGGTTTAAGTTTCGGCATAGCTTTTCACCTCTCTTGGGTTGGCCTTGCGAAGGCTTGTGACACGCACCGCATCGGCGCGAAGGCAGAAAACCATCATATGCAAGCGGTCTCCGATATACCCTTTGGCTTCAAAGCGTGGCTCGGCATATGGTTCCCGCTTATCCTCTCGAACTACGGCTGATTCCCATTCAAAACCGTCGGCATCAGCCAGTGACAAACCATGTTTCTCGAGGTTGCTTTCGTCTTTGGCGGGATCGAATTCGAAGCTCATTTTATTTGGTGTGTATACAATAATAGTGCTGTCAAGTCGTCATAGCCATATAAATCGGGGCTCGATGAAACCGCCAAGGTTTGCGCTCAGGGGCTGCTTGATAAGATGAAGACTTCCACCATGACCTGCCGATGGCCGCGGCCATATCCACCACCTATGAAACTGCTCCGAATTATGTGTGTCGTTGTGTTGGCCTCAAGCCTCAGCGCATGCGCTGTGATTGCAGTGGCTGATGCTGCAGTCACCGGGGCGCACTGGCGTCAAAGTGGTTGCCAAGACGGTTGGGGCCGTGGTGGATGTGGTGACGCCTGAGCCGAAAAAGTAGCGATCACCGCCGCGGCAGCAAAACCGATACTTTTGGCGCGCCGCTAAGGGCTTAGGGTTCAGGGCTCAGGGCTCAGGATTGCCGTTGCAACAGGGCGGTTGCGAGTTCGATCAAACAGTCTGCGTGCGGGCCCGGTGGTAATTGCCTTGCCGCTTTCACTGCGCGAGCCGCTTCGGCACCAGCCGCTTCACGCGCTATGTCGAGTGCGCCAGTGCGGTGCACGATCTGGATCACGTCTTGAAGGCGTCCGCTGTCACCCGACTCTATAGCGCTTTTGACCAAAGCGCGTTCGTCTGGCGTGCCACGCCGCATCGCGGCGATCAGTGGCAGTGTGGCTTTGCCTTCACGCAGGTCGTCGCCCAGACTTTTCCCCATGACTTCGCTGTCGCCAGCGTAATCGAGGACGTCGTCAATGGCCTGAAAGGCAGTGCCGAGCGCCTGGCCATAATCCGCGCAGGCCATCTCCAGATCGAGCGAACCTCCTGCCAAAATAGCGCCGACGCGTGCGCTAGCTTCAAACAATTTGGCGGTTTTTGATCGGATCACTTGCAGGTAGCTGGACTCGTCGAGCTCGGCGTTGTGCATGTTCATCAATTGCAGCACTTCGCCCTCTGCAATCACGTTGGTGGCATCGGCCAACACGGCCATGACGCGCATATCGCCAGCCTCCACCATCATCTGGAACGCCCGGGAGTACAAAAAGTCGCCGACCAGCACACTGGCGGGGTTACCGAAGGTCTCGTTGGCAGTGGCATTCCCGCGGCGCAGTGCCGAATCGTCCACCACGTCATCGTGCAACAGGGTTGCCGTATGAATGAACTCGACCACGGCCGCCAGATTCAAGCGTTGCTCCCCGGTGAAGCCCATGGCTCCACAGCACAGCAGCAGCAGCGCGGGGCGCAGCCGTTTGCCGCCGGCGGCAATGATGTAACGCGACACCTGACCAACCAGTGGCACCCCTGAATCCAGCCTTTGCGCAATCACACGATCGACCTCCCGCATGTCATGGGCAATGACGGCCATGGACGCTGCTGGGGAGGGGGAAGCGGGAGCAGTTTGCACGATTTGTGAAAGATTCAACTGATCGATTATAGGAAGGTGAGATGGCTCGGCCGACGCGCTAGCGGCTGGTGGATACCACCCAAATCCCCTGTGCTATAGTCATGGGCTCTGTGAAAATCCGTTCCCAGAGCAAATGAGAAGAGGTCAATATGTACGCGGTCATAAAAACCGGTGGCAAGCAATACAGAGTTGCTGCTGGTGAAAAAATTAAAGTAGAACAGATTGCTGCGGACGTAGGCCAAGAAATCGTATTCGACCAGGTTCTGGCCGTCGGCAACGGCGCTGAACTGAAAGTGGGTACGCCCTTGGTGTCCGGCGCAACAGTCAGTGTCACGGTATTGGCACACGGCAAGCACGACAAGGTCAGCATCTTCAAGATGCGCCGTCGCAAGCACTACCAAAAACGGCAGGGGCATCGTCAACAGTTCACAGAACTGCTGATCGGCGCCATTGCGGCATAAGGGGAACAGGTCATGGCACAGAAAAAAGGCGGCGGCTCTACGCGAAACGGGCGCGATTCCAAGCCCAAGATGCTCGGCGTGAAGGCATTTGGTGGGGAGTCGGTCAGCGCCGGCGCCATCATCGTGCGCCAGCGGGGCACCAAATTCCACCCTGGCGTGAATGTCGGCATTGGTAAGGACCACACCCTGTTTGCCTTGGTCGACGGTCATGTGTCGTTTGCCATCAAAGGTGCGCTCAACAAGCACACGGTGAACATCACCTCAGCCTGAGCTGCGGTCAGTTCACCTGAGAGACCCTGCGCGCTGCGCGGGGTTTTTCGTTTATAAAGCCTGAAATCATGAAGTTCGTTGACGAAGCCTATATTGACATCTCGGCTGGAGATGGCGGGGCCGGTTGCGTCTCGTTTCGGCATGAAAAGTACAAAGAGTTTGGCGGCCCCAATGGCGGGGACGGTGGTCGCGGCGGTCACGTTTTTGCGGTGGCCGACCCCAATCTCAACACGCTGGTTGATTACCGGTTTTCACGCCGGCACGATGCCAAGCGCGGTGAGCACGGTATGGGCTCAGACATGTTTGGGGCGGCCGGCGATGACATCACGCTTAAGATGCCGGTGGGCACCATCATTTCTGATGCTGAAACTGGCGAGGTGCTGTTTGAGTTGCTGACGCCAGGTGAGGTGATCACCATTGCCAAGGGCGGTGATGGCGGTTTTGGCAATATGCGCTTCAAAAGCGCGATCAACCGGGCGCCGCGCCAAAAAACGCCTGGATGGCCCGGTGACAAGAAAAACCTCAAGCTCGAGCTCAAGGTGCTGGCTGACGTCGGCTTGCTGGGCATGCCCAATGCGGGTAAATCTACGCTGATCACCGCCATTTCCAACGCGCGGCCCCGCATTGCCGACTACCCATTCACCACCCTGCACCCCAACCTCGGCGTGGTGCGCGTCGGTCCGGAGCAGAGCTTTGTGGTGGCCGACCTGCCCGGCCTGATTGAAGGTGCTTCAGAGGGTGCCGGCCTTGGTCACCTGTTTCTGCGGCATCTGCAGCGCACCCGGCTACTGCTGCACGTGGTCGATCTGGCCCCGTTCGACGAAGGGGTGGATACCGTGGCGCAGGCCAAGGCCATCGTCAATGAGCTCAAAAAATACGACCCGGCGCTGTATCAAAAGCCGCGTTGGCTGGTGTTGAACAAGCTCGACATGATTCCGCTGGACCGGCGGGCCGAGGTTGTGAAAGACTTTGTCAAGCGCTTCAAGTTTAAAGGGCCAGTGTTCGAAATCTCAGCCCTGACGCGTGAGGGCTGCGAGGGCTTGATCAAGACGATTTACAAGCACATCAAGGCGCAACAGGCCGCTGAACTGGTGCCAGTGGAGGTCGACCCGCGTTTTGCGGTGGACGGCGAATAGTCTAATTGCTATTTATTTTGTAGCTACAACACTATGATTCACGGGGCTTAGGAGTCGAAATGACCGCAGACGTCGCCTCTACAGTATTGCGCGATGCGCGCCGCATTGTGGTCAAGGTTGGTTCCAGCCTAGTTACCAATGACGGGCGTGGCCTGGATGAGGCCGCCATTGGTGAGTGGTGCCGTCAGCTGTCTTTGTTGGTGCGAGGTGGGCGAGATCTGATCATGGTGTCGAGCGGCGCCATCGCCGAGGGCATGAAACGCCTGGGCTGGCGTACCCGGCCGCACGAAATCCATGAACTTCAGGCCGCGGCGGCTGTGGGACAAATGGGATTGGCCCAGATGTATGAGACCAAGTTGCGCGAACACGGTTTGGGCAGCGCCCAGGTGTTGCTGACCCATGCTGACCTGGCGGACCGCGAGCGTTACCTGAATGCCCGCTCGACCCTGCTAACCCTGCTCAGGCTGGGCGTGGTGCCGGTGATCAATGAAAACGACACTGTGGTCACTGACGAGATCAAGTTTGGCGACAACGACACCCTGGGCGCGCTGGTGGCCAACCTGGTCGAGGCCGATGCCCTGGTGATCCTGACCGACCAGAACGGGCTGTTTACTGCCGACCCACGGCGAGACCCAAAGGCCAGCTTTGTGCATCAAGCCAAGGCCGGTGACCCGGCGCTGGAGGCCATGGCCGGCGGCGCAGGCTCTAGCCTGGGACGGGGCGGCATGATCACCAAGATTTTGGCGGCCAAACGGGCCGCCGGCTCGGGGGCCTCTACCGTGATCGCCTGGGGCCGTGAGCCGGACGTCCTGTTGCGTCTGACGCAGGGCGAAGCGATCGGTACCCTGCTGATCGCACCCACGCAGAAAAATCAGGCGCGCAAGCAATGGATGGCCGATCATCTGCAGCTGCGAGGCTCGGTCACGGTGGACCCCGGCGCCGTGCACCAATTACGCGCCGGGGGTAAAAGCCTACTGCCGATTGGCATGACGGCGGTGGAGGGCGATTTTTCGCGTGGCGATGTGATCGCCGTGCGAGACCCGCAGGGGCTGGAGATTGCCCGAGGCCTGGCCAATTACGCCAGCACAGAAGCCCGACTGATTTGCCGCAAACCCTCTGTCGAGTTTGAGAAGCTGCTGGGCTATGCCGCCGAGCCAGAAATGGTGCACCGCGACAACTTGGTGCTCACGCGCTGAGCCGGCTGACCCGACCGGCTGGCCCTACGCTGCAGTCAGCTTGGGGTAAAACCACCGCCCATCGGGGTGTAGCTGCCGCCTGGCGGCACCGACATGGGACCGTCGAGTGGCTCGGCTTCCAGGTCGCCAGCTTGTTCCGACCCGCGCCGGCCTTGCCGCATAAAACGCAAACGCTGTTCAGTACGCGGCAGGTAGCGCGCTAGTTCGGTCAAGGCCATTTCGTAGACGCCGCGTTTGAACTCAACGACTGCCTCTAGTGGCACCCAATAGTCGTTCCAGCGCCAAGCATCGAACTCGGGGTGTTCGGTCGCGCGCAGGTTCAGGTCCCAGTCGTGACCGACCAGTTGCAGCAGGAACCAGATTTGTTTCTGGCCTTTGTAATGACCGCGGGCATCGCGGCGGATATATCGGTCTGGCACCTCATAGCGCAACCAGTCCCGGGTGCGGGCCACAATACGAACATGCTCACGTTGGAGCCCGACTTCCTCGTGCAACTCACGGATCATGGCTTGTTCAGGGGTTTCTCCCCGGTCAATGCCACCCTGCGGAAATTGCCAAGAGTGCGTTCGTATTCTTTTGCCCCAGAAAACCTGGTTCTTCTGGTTGAGCAGGACGATGCCGACATTGGGGCGAAAGCCGTCCCGGTCAAGCATAATCAAACCTCAAATTTTTAACTGTCTCCATTATGCACAGCACGCGCTGCGCAGCAAGAGGAACAGCCCTCAGACGATTGCGATTGCCCTGCCATGAAAGCCTCCCAATTTTTTATCTCCACCCAGAAGGAAGCGCCGACGGACGCGGAGGTGGTCAGTCACAAACTGATGATGCGCGCTGGCATGATCAAAAAACTCGGGGCTGGCATCTACAGCCTGATGCCGCTGGGCCTGCGGGTGGTGCGCAAGGTGGAGGCTATAGTTCGGGAAGAGATGAACCGCGCCGGCGCTGTGGAACTGGCGATGCCGGTGGTGCAACCGGCCGAACTTTGGCAAGAGACTGGCCGCTTTGCCAAGATGGGCCCGGAGTTGTTGAGAATCAAAGACCGCCACGACCGCGATTTTGTGGTGCAACCCACCAGTGAAGAGGTGGTGACCGACATCGCACGCCAGGAAATCCGCAGTTACAAGCAGCTGCCGCGCAACTTTTATCAGATCCAGACCAAGTTCCGCGACGAGCGCCGGCCACGCTTCGGCCTGATGCGCGGCCGTGAGTTCATCATGAAGGACGCCTACAGCTTTGACCGCGACCAGGCCAGCGCCAAGACCAGTTACCAGGTGATGGCCCAAGCTTACCGGCGCATTTTTGACCGTTTTGGCCTGACTTACCGGGCCGTGGCAGCCGACAGCGGTGCCATTGGCGGCGACCTGAGCGAGGAATTTCAGGTGATAGCCGCCACGGGTGAAGACGCCATCGTGTTCTGTCCGGGTAGCGACTATGCTGCCAACATGGAAAAGGCCGAGGCTTTGGCCCCCCAATGGCCTCGCTCGGCGCCAAGCCAGGCCATGACCAAAACGGCGACGCCGGGCAAGAGTACCTGTGCCGACGTGGCCGAGTACCTGCAGGTCCCGCTGCAGCAAACCGTCAAGTCGCTGGTGCTCACCACCGAGGACAAAAACGAGGCTGGCGAGATTGTCAAACGCCAGGTCTGGCTACTGATGCTGCGTGGCGACCACGATATGAACGAGGTCAAAGCCAACAAATTACCGGGCATGGAAGGCGGCTTTCGCTTTGCCACGCCGGATGAAATTGACGAGCACTTTGGCTGTAAGCCAGGCTACCTTGGTTTGATCAACCTGAAAAAACCGGTGCGAGTGGTGGCTGACCGCGAAGTCGCGGTCATGAGCGACTGGATTTGCGGTGCCAATGAGGTCGATTTCCACATCACCGGCGTCAATTGGGGTCGTGACTTGCCAGAACCTGACCTGGTGGCAGATTTGCGCAACGTGGTAGCGGGCGACCCGTCGCCTGACGGCAAAGGGTTGCTGGCGATCGAGCGCGGTATCGAGATCGGCCACGTTTTTTACCTGGGCACCAAGTACAGCCAGGCTATGAACGCCACTTTTCTTGACGTGAACGGCAAACCGCAGTTCATGGAAATGGGCTGCTATGGCATTGGCATCACCCGTCTGCCGGCGGCGGCGATTGAGCAGAACCATGATGCGCGCGGCATCATCTGGCCTGATGCGCTGGCGCCATTCACCGTGGTCCTGTGTCCTATCAGTCCGGACCGTTTCCCCGAAGTCAAGGCGGCGGCCGATGGGCTCTATGCCCAGCTGATGGCCATGGGTGTTGATGTGATTCTGGATGACCGGGGCGAGCGCCCGGGCGCCATGTTCGCCGACTGGGAACTGATTGGGGTGCCGCACAGGGTGACGCTGGGAGACCGGGGCTTGAAGGCCGGTGAGGTGGAGTACCAGCACCGGCGCGACGCCGCAGCCACGGCGGTGCCTGTGGCCGACATTGCTGCCCTGCTTAGCGCGCGTCTGGCGGTCTGACCCTGGTCGTGACCAGCCTGCCGGTTTCAAGGCGTTTTGGCCTGTTGGCCCTGATTTCAGGGTTTGGGCTGCTCTCAATTTCAGATCAATCCTGTGCAGGCGGACAGCTTGAAGAGCCCCTTGCGGATGCGGTTCGAACTGCTTTGAGTTCGGCGGTAGCAAATGCTGCGCCACCGGTGCCAGATTTTGCGGACAGCGCCGATCGGCTCAATTACCTGCGTTGGCTGGGTGCCATGAGCGAGCGTCTGAAAAAGCAGAAACCCGATTTTGATGTGCGCAAGGAGTTTTTACAGACACTGTGGTACGAAAGTCGGCGCGCCGGGCTGGAGCCCGCCTTGGTCTTGGCTTTGGTTCAGGTTGAAAGTAATTTTCGCAAGTTCGCCATTTCGAGCGCTGGGGCCCGTGGCTACATGCAGGTCATGCCCTTCTGGATGCGCGTGCTGGGAAGCGGCGATGCCGGTCGGCTGTTCCACCTTCAGACCAACCTGCGTTTTGGCTGTGTGATCCTGCGGCATTACCTGGAGCGGGAGCGAGGCGACCTGTTTATGGCGCTGGGACGCTACAACGGCTCGCGCGGCCAAGCGCCGTACCCGAGCGCGGTGCTGGCGGCGAAAAGCCGCTGGGTGCTTTGAACTGGCCCACGGTGCAGCGTGGGCCGGGCCGAGACTTCAGGCGGCCTTGCCCGTCAGTACCTGCTGCAGTTCGCCGCTTTCATACATCTCCGTCATGATGTCTGAGCCGCCAATGAACTCGCCTTTGACGTAGAGCTGAGGAATAGTTGGCCAATTGCTGTAGTCTTTGATACCGGCACGAATGGCAGGATCTTCTAGCACGTTGACTGTCGTGACGGCCTTGGCATCGACGCCGCAGGCCTTCAGGATCTGGATCGCCCGACCCGAGAAACCGCATTGCGGAAAATTGGCATTGCCTTTCATGAACAGCAGCACTTCGCTGGATTTGACCAGTTGGTCAATACGTTGTTGGGTGTCACTCATACATGGGCTCCTAAAAAGTCAATCACCGTATTATTTCACCTTGGGCGTCTGCGTGCTGCGGGTGACCTTATGGTTTAAAGGGATGCACCAGCGGCTAAGCGGACTTCAACCTTAGCGCAGATATCTGTCCCTTTTGTGCGATAGACTTTGCCGCTACGCAATTGCCGACTGGCGTTCACGCCATTCAGCAACCTATTTCCGCTATTTTCGAGCAACTATCACGCATGAGTCTATGGGATAAGTCGGCCGGTTCTGTGCCAATTGAGCCTTCCCAGGTGGTGGTCGGGCTTTATGTTTGGCTCGACCTGAGTTGGACGGAGCATCCTTTCGTCACGAACCGATTCCTTGTCAAGACGCAAAAAGACGTCGAGATCATTCAGTCGCTCGATCTGGCGGGCAGGCTTTACTACCACCCAGACAAGAGTGAGCAGGCGTTACCGGCTATGGTCGTAGCCGATGCACCTGATGAGGCGCAGGTGCAGGCCAAGCAGGCGCTGATCCAGGAAGTCAAGCTCCTGGAAAAAGCAAAAAAAGAAAAGATTTGGGCGCAAAAAGATACAGCGGCCAGAGCGGCCCGAGCGTGGGAGAGTGCAGCCTCTAACATTCGAGACGCCCTGGTCAATCTCGCGGGTTCGCCCAAGGCAGCGGGGGTGCAGTTCAAGCAACTGTCGGCCGACACAGCCGCCGCGGTTGCCAAGGGCAAAGAGATGCTGCTGCACCTTCAGGGCGATTCTGGAGCCCAAGGACCACAGTTCCACGCCTTAAACACCATGACCTTGTCTTTGATGCTGGGCAAAAAAGCGGGCTTGACAGAACGTGAACTGGCCGATCTGGCCATGGCGGCATTGGCGCATGATGCGGGTAAGGCGGAGGTGCCTTTGCACATCCTTAAAAACGCCCAACGCAAAAAACACGAGGAAGAGTTTTACCGTCAGCATGTACATTACAGCGTCCAATTAGCGACCCAATCGGGCTCCTTCAGCCCATCGGCGCTGGCCATCATTGCCGATCACCACGAAACTCTGGATGGCAAGGGTTGGCCCCAGCAAAAAACCAATTTTGGCCCTGGCGCCAGAATCCTGGGTCTGGTCGACCGCTATGACCGATTGTGTTCACCGGAGGCGCCTGGCAAGGAGCCGATGATGCCCGCGGAGGCACTTGCGACGCTGTTCCGGCAGGAGTCCAGTAAATATGACGCTATGCTGTTGTCACTGCTGATCAAGTTGCTGGGTGTTTATCCGCCGGGAACGGTGGTTCAGCTTAACGATGGCTCGCTGGCATTGGTTGTTGCGCCCGGACGACAAAGCCTGCAGCCCAAGGTGCTGATTTACAGCCCAGAGCTCTCCAAAGACGATGCGCCCGTGATGGAACTGGTCACCGAGCCTGAGCTCAAAATCGTGTCCGCAATACGGCCTAGTACGTTGGCGTCGGAAGTCATGGCATGGCTGAATCCGCAGCAGCGACTGTCTTACTATTTCACAGTCTCCGACACTTAGGCGCTACGCGTCAAGGGGCCAGACGTGGCTCCGACGCCCCTGTTTTGCTGGTAAACCCTATGACCTATTTGGGGGATAGACCTTGACGGGTTGCACCGCAACAATCTAAGCTCCACCCGAATTTTGTTTTTCGAGCAGCGCGCTACAGCCACAACAGTGCACGTATGAGCTTATGAGTCTTTGGGATAAATCCGCGGGAGCTATTCCCATCCTCCCATCGCAACTTGTGGTGGGTTTGTTTGTCTGGCTTGATCTGAAATGGTCTGAGCATCCATTTCTGTCGAACCGGATGCTGATCAAGGCCGAGGATGACATCGCCATGATGCAGTCGCTGCAACTGGTCGGCCGGCTGTACTACTTTCCCGACAAGAGCGAGGTGCCGTTGCCGCCGCCACCGGACACGGCGTCCGACGCGGTTCAGATTAAGCAGAGCGCGCGACCGGCAACACCACCTGCGGTGCCGAAGGTACTCCAGGAGCAAAAAAAAGCCCGTACCGATCTGTTTCTTAAACAAAAAGCGGCGTCAGCCTCCGCTGATCGGGCCTGGGATATGGCGGCGCGCTCGACGCGCGATGTGTTGCTGACCCTTGCCGCTGCGCCCAAGCCGGCGGGGGCCAAGCTCAAAGCCATGTCGACAGGCGTTGCCAAAACTGTGGCCGATGCCCAGCAAGTCATGCTGCACCTGTTAGGACACAAAAGCGGCGGCGGGCAGCAGTTTCACGCCATCAACACCATGACCCTCAGCTTGCTGCTAGGCAAGCGGGTTGGCCTGAGTCAAAAGGCGCTCACCGACCTGGCCATGGCCGCACTGGTGCATGACTCCGGCAAGGCTGAAGTACCGGCTCGCATCTTCACGATAGCCAAGCGCAACAAGTATGAAGAAAATCTGTACCGCCAGCATCTGCAGATCGGTCTTCGCTATGCCACTGAGTCTGGCATGTTCAGCCCGGAAGCCCTGGAGATTTTGGCAGACCACCATGAAGCCATGGACGGCAGCGGTTGGCCGACCGGCAAGAAGGATATGGGCCTGGGCGCGCGAATCCTGGCCTTGGTAGACCGGTATGACCGTCTGTGCACCCCAGAGGCTGTTGACCTGGCGCCAATGGTCCCCATGGAGGCCCTGTCTGTCTTGTTGCGCCGAGAATCCAGCAAATTTGACCCAGCACTGCTCGGGTTTTTGATCAAGCTGCTGGGCATTTATCCGCCCGGGACGCTGGTGCAACTCAGTGACGGCTCATTGGGGCAGGTGGTAGCGCCAGGTGCAGACAGCCTCAAACCCAAGGTCCTGCTTTATAACCCCTTGACCAGCAAGGAAGACGCGCATGTTCTGGAGCTTGACCATGCCGTTGATCTCAAGATCACGGCGGCCATTCGACCCGACAGCTTGCCACAGGAGGCCAGGGCCTGGATCAAGCCCGAGCAACCCCAGGTATTTTTTGTGTCGACGCCTGCTGCGGGCGGCTGAGTCTGCCGCCGCTGCAACGCTCGATGCCTGCCAGGTCACGGCGCGACGCGATGTGACAAAAGCCCGCTGCGGTGAGTAACTCGCGTACGGCGGCGGCTTGGTCGTGCCCGTGTTCCAGCAGCAAGCTCCCGTCAGGGTCCAAGTGGCCGGGGGCGCTGGCGATGATGGCGCGTAAGTCTTGCAGGCCGTCCGAGCCGGCGGTAAGCGCTTGCAGCGGCTCATGCACCAGCGCTGAGAGGTGCGGATCAGCGTCGGCCACATAAGGTGGGTTGGCGACGATCAGGTGGTAGCTCTGGTGGTTGCCTTCCAGCCAGTTGCCCCGGGCGAACGTGACGTCCAGGCTCAAGCGTGCTGCATTGCGTCGGGCCACCGCCAGTGCGGCCTCGCTGCGGTCGAGTCCCTGCAACTGGGCCCCTGGCCGTTGGGCCTTGAGGGCCAGCGCAATCGCGCCGCTGCCAGTGCCCAGGTCAAGCACGCGCAGAGGCTGGGCTGTCGTGGTGCGTAAATGTTCGAGCGCCCATTCGACCAAGATCTCGGTGTCGGGTCGGGGGATCAGCACATGGGGATTAACTTCTAGGTCAAGCCCAAAAAACTCACGCCTGCCGATGATGTACGCCAGGGGCTCACCAGCCGCCCGGCGTGCCACCAGAGGCGCCAGGTGGACCTCGGCGGCGGCAGGTAAAGCGTCTGAGTCATGCGCCAGTAGCCAAGCTCTGTCGTGCGCCTCCTGGCCCAGCACATGCAGCAGCAAGAGCTGGGCGTCGAGCCGGTCCAGGCCCTGTGCCTGAGCCTGGCGCAGGGCTGTGCCCAGTGTCGTCATCGCCTGCTCACCCCGCCAGTCCCACTTCTAGTTCGGCCAGTTGCTGAGCCGCCTCATAAGCCTGCAGGGCTTGGACCACGTCGTCCAGGTCGCCTTCCATGATGGTAAGCAACTTGTACAGCGTGAGGTTGATTCGGTGGTCGGTCAGCCGGCCCTGCGGGAAGTTGTAGGTGCGGATGCGGTCGCTGCGGTCACCGCTGCCGATCAGGCTTTTGCGCTGGGCGGCGTCGCGTGCGGCGCGTTCAGAGCGGTCTTTTTCTTGGATGCGGGCGGACAGCACTTGCAGCGCTTTGGCCTTGTTGCGGTGCTGGCTGCGGTCGTCCTGGCATTCGGCCACGATGCCGGTGGGCAGGTGGGTGATGCGCACCGCCGAGTCGGTTTTGTTGATGTGCTGGCCGCCGGCGCCGCTGGCGCGGTAGGTGTCGATGCGCAGGTCGGCCGGGTTGATCTGCACCGCCGTGGCCTCGTCCGGCTCAGGCAGCACGGCCACCGTGCAGGCGCTGGTGTGGATGCGACCTTGAGTTTCGGTGGCAGGCACACGCTGCACCCGGTGGCCACCCGATTCAAACTTGAGCGCGCCGTACACCTGCGCCCCCTCGACCCGCAGCACCAGCTCTTTGTAGCCGCCGAGCTCGCTCAGAGATTCGCTGATGACCTCGGTTTTCCAGCCCTGCCTGTCGCAGTAGCGGGTGTACATGCGGGCCAGATCGCCGGCAAAGAGGGCCGATTCGTCGCCGCCGGTGCCGGCGCGGATCTCGACAAAGGCGTTGCGTGCGTCGTCCGGGTCCTTGGGCAGCAGCATACGTTGCAACTCGTCGTCCAGCACCTGCAACTCCGCCTGGGCGGCCTCAAGCTCTTCCTGCGCCATGCCAGCCATCTCGGGGTCGTCGGCAGAGCCGCTCAGCATCTCCTGCGCGCTGGCCAGATCGGCTTCGCGCTGGCCATAGCGGGCCCAACGCCCAGCCACCGCCGCTACCTCGGTGTGCTCCCGCGACAGCACCAGGAACTGAGCCATGTCCTTCATGATGTCTTCGCGCGAGAGCAAAAACTCCAGCTCCCCCAGGCGGTCGGCGTAGCGGGCGAGTTGTTGTCGGAAAAATAATTTCACTTTCGGGCGGCGCGCTGCGTCGCTAACGTTCGCGGCGCAAAAAGAAATGCTGGATCGCCGAGCTGGCACGTTCGCGGGCCAGGTTGTCCCCGGCGTGCAGCTCGGCCAGTGCACCGTGCAGCATTTTTTGCGTCAGGCCGCGCGACAGCGCTTCCAGTACGGCCTCCACGTTTTCGCCTTTGGCCAGTAATTTGCGCGCCCGGGCAATTTCAGCTGCCCGCCACTCGTCGGCCTGGGCATTGAGCTGCTGAATCAAAGGCACGGCATTGCGTTGGTCTACCCAGTGCATGAAACTTTGTACGCCGGCATCCACAATGGCCTCGGCCTGCGCCACGGCCGCTTGCCGGCTGGCCTGGGCAGTCTGCACCACACTGGCCAGGTCGTCCACCGTGTAGAGGTACACGTCGCCCAGGGCCTTGACTTCGGGTTCGATGTCGCGTGGCACCGCCAGGTCGACCATGAACATGGGGCGGCGGCGGCGCTGCTTCAGGGCCCGCTCTACGGCACCCAGGCCAATGATGGGCAGGGTGCTTGCGGTACAGCTGACAACTGCGTCAAATTCATGCAGCCGAGCGGGCACTTCTGCCAGGTGCATCACCTCCCCGCCGAACCGGCTGGCCAGTTTTTCGCCGCGCTCAAGCGTACGGTTGGCAATCACCATGCGTTTGGGGCTTTTGGCGGCAAAGTGGGTGGCGCACAGTTCGATCATCTCGCCCGCGCCCACAAACAGAATATTGACCTTGCCCAGGTCTTCAAACAACTGGCCCGAGAGGCGCACCGCTGCTGCCGCCATGCTGATGGAGTGGGCCCCGATCTCGGTAGAGCTTCGCACCTCCTTGGCCACGGCGAACGAGCGCTGGAACATCTGGCTCAGGGTGCTTCCCAGGGTCCCTGCGGCCTCAGCGGCACGCACCGCATCTTTGAACTGACCCAAGATTTGCGGCTCGCCCAGCACCATGGAATCGAGCCCGCTGGCAACCCGAAAGGCGTGGCGCGCGGCCAGTCCGTCTTGCAGGGTGTAGGCGTGGGAGCGAAGCGTGGCGGGCGATACCCCGCCCGACTGGGCCAGCCAGTCCAGGGTGCTCTCCAGTTCGGGCTGCTCGCCGGCGCAGTAAATCTCGGTGCGGTTGCAGGTGGAGATGAGTGCCGCCTCGGGCGGGCGCGATAGTGAACGGCGCAAGGCCAGCAGGGTGGGCTCAATCTGCTCGATCGCAAAGGCGAAACGGCCACGCAAATCAAGCGGCGCGGTGGTGTGGTTTAGCCCAAGGGCCCAGACTGGCATGACCGGATTATAAAATCAGGCGGTGACGCAACCACCACTTACACAAATGTTTCACGGCTGATGGGCCCCATTGCTGCTTTGAACCACCTGTTGAACTTTGCCGCACCGGCAATTAGCCTTGCGCTGCTGGTCACGCTAGGCGCACATTTCTTTATGAAAAAAAGGCCTCTAGCCCTTGCCCTGTCTACACAGTTAGCTATAAATATAATAGCAAGTAGCCTGGTCTTTGTGCTGGGCTTATGGCTGGCAGGCCGGGACGGCAAGATGGTCAGTTATGCCGCCATGGCTGTGGCATGTGCCACCAGCCAGTGGCTGATGGCACGGGGTTGGCAGCGCTAGGCCCGTCGCCCGGCCCTTATTTGCCAGCTTTGAAGCTGGTGAAGGTGCGTGTTTGTACCCGGCGCGTGTCTTGTGGCAGCGCGTCTGGGGCAACCATGGTCTTGGTGGCAGCGGCGTCCAAGAAGATGGACTTGTTCTCGGCCACGTCTTTTTTCACGAACTTCAGCGACGCTGCGTTCGGGTTGGCATAAAACACCTTGTTGGTCAGCGAGGCATGCACCTCGGGGCGAAGGATGTAGTTGATGAACAGGTGAGCGTTCTCTACATTTTTGGCGTCTTTCGGGATTGCCATGGTGTCAAAGAACAGGGTGGCGCCGGTTTTGGGCACCAGTGCCTCGATCACCACCGGCTCTTTGGGCTTGCCCTTGGTTTTGGTTTTGGCGTCGGTCGCTGTGGCGGCTTCAGCGGCACGGCTGCGCGCGATGTTGATGTCGCCCGAAAAGCCCATCACCAGGCAGGTGGCGCCGCCCACCATGTCCTCGATATAGCCTGATGAGGAAAACTTGGTCACAAAGGGCCGGATGGACTTGAGCAACTTGGCGGCTTCGGCGTAGTCGGCGGCGTCGCGGCTGTAGGGCGGCTTGCCCAGGTAGAGCAGCGCGGCTGGCAGCACCTCAGAGGCAGAGTCGAGCACACTCACGCCGCAGCTTTTGAGCTTGCTAGCGTACTTGGGGTCAAACAGCAGGCTCCAGGCGTTCTCGGGCATGGGCATGTCGCCCAACGCCTTCTTCACTTTGTTGACATTGATGCCCACCGTGACATAGCCCCAGAGCCAGTCCACCAAGTGGGCGTTACCCGGATCCAGCTTGGCCAGTTGGTCTAGCAGGCCCTTGTCGAGGTTGCCCCAGTTGCTGAGCTTGCTGCGGTCCAGCTTTTGCAGAAGGCCGCCTTCGATCTGGGTTTTTGCAAAGTGCGAGCCCGGCACCACGATGTCATAGCCTGTCTTGCCCGCCACCAGTTTGGCGTGCAGGATTTCGTTGTTGTCATAGGTGTCGTAGCGCACCTTGATGCCGGTTTCTTTCTCAAAATTCTTGATCGTGTCTTCGGCGATGTAGTCCGACCAGTTGTAGATGTTGAGTACCTTGGGGCCGGCCGCCTGTGCCGCACCGGCCAGCAGCAGTGCGCCGGCCGCCAGGGCCAAGCTGAGTTGTTTGAGTTGGAATTTCATGGAAGGCATCCTGTTGAAAATAACAGCCCAAATGATAGCAAAGGCGCGCGGATTCAAGCCGGTGGGAACAGGTCAACCCGGTCGGTGATGATGGCGTCGGTGCCCAGGTCAAGCAGGCGTTGCGCCGCCCATTCGTCGTTGACGGTGTAGCTCAGGGTGCGAAGGCCCGCGCTTTTGGCTTGCCGAACGCTGGAGGTGTCCCATAGCGCGTGGTTACACACGACAGCCACGCAGTCCAGCGTAAGGGCGGTTTCCAGCCAGCCTGTCCACAGGGTGTCGAGCAAGAGGCCACGCGGCAGTTCGGGCTGGGTGTCACGTGCGCCGGCCAGCGCCTCGGGCTCGAACGAAGTCAGCAACGGCGGTACCGCTGTGCCTGCCCAGAGCCGCGCGGCCTGCTGGGCCACCACCTCGCCGGTGCGGCGCGCCAACCCCGGCGTGGGTTTGATCTCGATGTTCAGAAAAAAACTGTTGGCCAAGCAATAGCGGGCGATGTTGGTCAGCGTAGGCAACGGTTCGCCGGCATAGGCGCGCGAATGCCAACCGCCAGCGTCAAGCTGGGCCAGGGCGCTCCAGGGGTGGTCGCCCCCGATGGCGCTGGTACCCGCGCCCAGTTGTTGCCGGGCGTTCGTGGTGCGGCCGAGGGTGGCGTCGTGCATCAGAAACGCCACCTCGTCCGCGCTGAGTTTGACGTCGCACTCAAACATGCGGTAACCGTGCGCCGCACCCAGGCGAAAGCTGGCTAGGGTGTTCTCTGGGGCCAGCCTGCCGGCGCCGCGGTGCGCCACCCAGCGTGGGTAGGGCCAATGGTCTGAAGTGATGGGGGTCATGGGGTGTCCTTTCGTTGGCCGCTGGCGGCGTCAAACCAGTGAATCTTGCCGGGGCGGGGCTGCACGTGGATGGTACGGCCCAGGCCGGGCACGGCGTGCGACTCGTCGGTCCGCAGCACCACCACCTCGTCGCCGCCGTGCTGCCAACGTCCGTACACCAGCCGCTCGGCGCCCAGCAATTCCACTGCCTCCACCGTGAGCGCCCAGCCGGTCGGCCCGATGTCCAGGTGCTCAGGCCGCACGCCGGTGATGGTGCCCGGGCGAGCGTCAGGCGCCTGTTGCAGCAGGTTCATGGGTGGCGAGCCGATGAAGCTGGCCACAAAGGTGGTGGCCGGACGGTTGTACACCTCCTCGGGCGTGCCAAACTGTTCCATCACCCCGTTGTTCATCACCATCATGCGCTGCGCCAGTGTCATGGCTTCCACTTGGTCGTGGGTGACAAACAGCGAGGTGATGCCCAGCTCGCGGTGCAGTTTCTGGATCTCCAGACGGGTCTGGGCGCGCAGCTTGGCATCCAGGTTGGACAGCGGCTCGTCAAACAAAAAAACCTGAGGCTGGCGCACGATGGCCCGGCCCATGGCCACCCGCTGGCGCTGCCCACCGGACAACTCTCGCGGCTTGCGCTGCAAAAAAGGGCCGATTTCCAGAATGGCCGCGGCCTTGTCGACCCGTTGCTGGATCTCGGCAGCCGGCACCTTGGCGATTTTCAGGCCGTAGGCCATGTTCTCGAACACGCTCATGTGCGGGTACAGCGCGTAGTTCTGGAACACCATGGCAATGTCGCGCTCGGCCGGCTCCAGGTCATTCACCACCCGGTTGCCGATCTTGATTTCGCCGCCCGTGACCTCTTCCAACCCGGCCACCATGCGCAACAGCGTGGATTTGCCGCAACCGGACGGGCCGACAATGACCACAAACTCGCCATCGGCGACCTCGGCGCTGACCCCGTGGATCACCTGGTTGGCGGATTTGCCTACGCCGTAGCGCTTAATGAGGTGTTGCAGACTGATCGATGCCATGTTGAGTTGACCGGTTGCCGGTTTATTTATCGGAGTCCACCAGGCCCTTGACGAACCATTTTTGCATCAGCATCACCACCAGCGCCGGTGGCAGCATGGCCAGCACGGCGGTGGCCATGACCACGTTCCACTCCACTTGGGCGTCGCCACCGCCGATCAGCCGGCGAATGCCCATGACAATGGGGTACATGTCTTCATTGGTGCTGATCAGCAAGGGCCACAGGTATTGGTTCCACCCGTAAATGAACTGAATCACAAACAGGGCCGCAATGCTAGTGCGAGACAGTGGCAACAGAATATCCCAGAAAAAACGCATAGGTTTCGCGCCATCCATCTTGGCCGCCTCAACCAGTTCATCAGGGATGGTCATGAAAAACTGTCGAAATAGAAAAGTGGCAGTGGCTGAGGCGACGAGCGGAATCGTCAGGCCAGCATAGGTGTTGAGCATGCCAAGGTCGGCCACCACCTTGTAGGTCGGTGAGATGCGCACCTCGACGGGCAGCATCAATGTTACAAAGATTGCCCAAAAAACGGCCATACGCCACGGGAAGCGAAAATACACAATCGCAAAGGCGCTCATGAGAGAGATCACGATTTTTCCAGCCGGTATGACCAGTGCCATGACCAGGCTGACCCACAGCATTCGTGAAACCGGTATTTGATTCGCCATTCCGGGCACATTGCCACTGAGAATATTGCCGTAGTTTTCCCATGCGTGGCTGCCGAACCATATCGGCACGGGCGACTGCGCCATGTCTTCACCGGTGTGCGTCGAGGCCACCAGCGCAATGTAGATCGGGAAGACCACCAGCACCACCCCGATGAGGAGCACCAGGTGCGTGGCGACTTTCAACCATGGTTGACGCTGAATCATGTCAGTAGTGCACTTTGCGTTCGATGTAGCGGAACTGCGCGACCGTCAACATTACGACGATGGTCATCAGTACCACGGATTGCGCTGCTGAGCCGCCGAGGTCCAACGCTTTGAAGCCGTCAAAATAGACCTTGTAGACTAGGATGGCCGTATCTTTGCCTGGTCCACCCTTGGTGGTGGCATCAACGATACCAAAAGTGTCGAAGAACGCGTAAACCGTGTTGACCACCAGCAGAAAGAACGTGGTCGGCGCGAGCAATGGCAACTGAATCGTCCAAAACCGGTGCCAAACCCCGGCGCCATCAATCGCTGCTGCCTCAACAAGCGATTTGGGAATGCTCTGGAATCCGGCTAAAAAAAACAGGAAGTTGTACGACACCTGCTTCCAGACCGCCGTGATGACGATCAGGGTCATCGCGTGGTTGCTGTTAAGCAGGGCATTCCATTCAAAGCCAAAGCGGGCCAAAACGTAGGCCACCAAGCCGACAGACGGTGAGAACAAAAATAGCCACAAAATGCCGGCCACAGCCGGTGCAACTGCGTAGGGCATGACCAGCAAGGTGCGGTAGACCCATGCTCCACGCTGAATGCGGTCGGCAAAAAAAGCCAGTAATAAGGACACCGCGATGCCAATGCCAGCCACAAGGGCGGAAAAAACCGCGGTGGTTCTGAATGACGCCAAGTAGCTCTCATCCGCCCAAAGCGCTTTGAAATTATCGAACCCAACCCACTCGACCGATGTGCCGAATGCGTCCGATTGTTGGAAGGATTGAACCAGGGCCTGTGCCGCAGGCCAAAAGAAAAACACCAAAATGACGAGCCCTTGCGGCGCGATCAAGGCCCAGGGGAGCCATTTGGAATGGAAGACAACCTGCTTTTGCACTGACTAAGCCATCATTCTTATTGTTTGAATCAGCAGGGAGGGCGCCAGGCCCTCCCACAATGTTGATCAGCCCTTCTTATTGGCTTTTTCGAATTTTTCCAGTTGCTCATTGCCACGCTTGACGATGCTGTCCAAGGCTTCTTTGGCTGACTTTTTGCCCGCCCAGACTTGTTCCAGTTCTTCGTCTTCAATGTTGCGAATCTGAACATAGTTGCCAAGCCGGATACCACGCGACTTGTCGGTCGTCTTGCGGATCATTTGATTGACAGACACGTCTGTGCCAGGGTTCTGCTTGTAAAAGCCAGATTCTTCGGTCAGCTTGAAGGACGCCATCGTCACAGGCAAATAGCCTGTGCGCTTGTGGTTGGCTGACTGGATTTGTGGGTCTGACAGGTAGTCAAAAAATGCCGCAACGCCTTTGTATTCGTTGGTCTTTTTGCCAGACATCACCCACAGGCTTGCGCCGCCGATCACTGTGTTTTGCGGTGCGCCGGCCACGTCGGGGTAGTAAGGCAGGGTTCCGACGGCAAACTGGAATTTGGCATTGCGCTTGACGCCAGCGTAGGCTGCCGAGGAATTGACGCTGATGGCGCACTCGCCAGACTCAAAAGGTGTACCTGCTGCGCTGGCGCGACCTTTGTAAACAAACAGGCCTTGTTGCGCCATATTGCCCAGGTTTTCGATGTGTCGAACATGCAGCGGTGAATTCACGACCATGCGCGCATCCATGCCTTTCATGCCATTGCCCTTGGTCGCCAGCTCGGTGTTGTGCCAAGTGGAGAAGCTCTCCAACTGGGTCCAACCCTGCCAGGCTGTGGTGAACGGGCACTTGTGACCGCTGGCTTTCAATTTTGCAGCCGCCAGAGTAACTTCGGGCCAAGTTTGTGGCAACTTGTCTGTTGCAATGCCTGCTGCTTTGAAAGCATCCAAGTTGACCCAAAGCACAGTGGTGGAACTGTTGAACGGGAAGGACATCATCTGGCCATTGGGGGCCGTGTAGTAGCCTGCGACCGCCGGAACATAAGAGGAGGGATCGAATTTATAGCCAGCGTCACGCATGACTTTTTCGACCGGGACCACAACGCCTTTAGACGCCATCATAGTGGCAGTACCCACTTCGAAAACCTGCAGAACGTGGGGCGCATTACCAGCCCTGAAGGCCGCAACCGCGGCGGCCATGGACTCATCGTAGCTGCCTTTGAAAACCGGCACGACCTTGTAGTCTTTTTGTTTGCCGTTGAAGTCTGTGGCGATATCACCGACCCATTCGCCTAAAGCGCCAGACATGGAGTGCCACCATTGGATTTCGGTCTGCGCCAGAGCCGGCAGGCTCAGTGCGCTGACCATGGCGATGCTTGCAATTTTCAGTTTCATGATGTTCCTTCGGAGTAAATCCATATACGCTAGCCTCCCTTCGTGACATCTTCACGACAAAAATAAGTCATCGCACCTTGGGCCTGACTTACCTCCCCTTCTTCAGCCGCCAATATCGGGGTTTCCATCAGTGTCGTGGGTGAATGCTGCACTGCGGTACCATTTGTCGATGAACGCCCCCCTGCCGATCCAGCACCTGATGGCCGGTGCCGCCGCTACGCCGCACCCGCATGAGCGCATCCGGGAAATCCCCTACAACTACACCTCGTTGTCTGACCGCGAAATCGTCATCCGGCTGCTGGGCGCCCGCGCCTGGGACTCGCTGAACCAGCTGCGTGACGAGCGCCGCACCGGCCGCTCGGCCCGCATGCTCTATGAGGTGCTGGGTGACATTTGGGTGGTGCAACGCAATCCCTATTTGCAGGACGACCTGCTGGACAACCCCAAACGCCGTCGCCTGTTGGTCGATGCGCTTCACCATCGTCTGGGTGAGGTGCAAAAGCGCCGTACCCCTGAAGTAGAGCCCCAGCGCGACGCCCTGGTGGGCGAGCTGCTGCAGGCCGCCAGTGTGGCGGTGGAGGCCTTTGACGCCGCTTTTGTCGAGGTAGCGGCACTGCGCCGCAAGGCGCAGCGCACGCTGGCCCGCCTGACCGCGCGTGACAACATCAAGTTTGACGGCTTGAGCCGCGTTTCACACGTGACCGACGCCACCGACTGGCGCGTGGAGTACCCCTTTGTGGTGCTGGCGCCTGACAGCGAGGCTGAGATGGCCCGTCTGGTCAAGGGTTGTATCGAGCTTGGCCTGACCATCATTCCGCGCGGCGGCGGCACGGGTTACACCGGCGGCGTCATCCCATTGACCTGGAAAAGCGTGGTCATCAACACCGAAAAACTCGAAGCCATGAGCGAGGTGGAGTTTCTGGCGCTGCCCGGGCTGGCGCAGCCGGTGGCCACGGTCTGGACCGAGGCCGGGGTGGTGACTCAGCGGGTGGCCGACGCCGCTGAGCGCGCCGGCCATGTGTTTGCAGTGGACCCGACCTCGGCCGAGGCCTCCTGTATTGGTGGCAATATCGCCATGAACGCCGGCGGCAAAAAGGCCGTGCTCTGGGGCACGGCTCTGGACAACCTGGCCAGCTGGCGCATGGTCACACCCCAGGCCGAGTGGCTGGAGGTAACCCGCCTGAACCACAACCTGGGCAAGATCCACGATACCGCGCTGGCCAGTTTTGAGCTGAACTACTTCAAGGCCGACGGCAAAACGCCGCTGCGCACCGAGCGGCTCGACATCCCCGGCCCATCTTTCCGCAAGGAGGGCCTGGGCAAAGACGTCACCGACAAGTTCCTCAGCGGCCTGCCCGGCATCCAGAAAGAGGGCTGCGACGGCCTGATTACCAGCGCGCGCTGGATCGTGCATCGCATGCCGGGCCACACCCGCACCGTCTGCCTGGAGTTTTTTGGCAATGCGCGCGATGCCGTGCCCAGCATTGTCGAGATCAAGGACTACATGTTTGCCGAGCAAAAGCGCACGGGCGTGCTGTTGGCCGGGCTGGAGCACCTGGACGACCGCTACCTCAAGGCGGTGGGTTATGCCACCAAGTCCAAGCGAGGCGGCCTGCCCAAGATGGTGCTGGTGGGCGACATTGCCGGCGACGATGCCGACGCCGTGGCGCGTGCCACCTCCGAGGTGGTGCGCATTGCCAACTCGCGAAGCGGCGAAGGTTTTATTGCCGTCAGCCCCGAGGCGCGCAAGAAGTTTTGGCTGGACCGCAAGCGCACCGCCGCCATTTCGCGCCACACCAACGCCTTCAAGATCAATGAAGACGTGGTGATCCCACTGCCGCGCATGGCCGAGTACACCGACGGCATCGAGCGCATCAACATTGAGCTGAGCCTGCGCAACAAGCTGGCGCTGTGCGATGCGCTGGACGAATTCTTTACCCGTGGTGGCCTGCCGCTGGGCCGGCAAGACGACGCGGGTGAGATCCCTTCAGCCGAGCTGCTGGGCGACCGGGTGGCGCAGGCGCTGGCGTTGCTGGCCGAGGTGCGAGCCCTGTGGCAGGGCTGGCTGGACCAGGTGGACGCGCTGTTTGCCCAACTGCAAGACCACGCGCTGCGCGCCAGCTGGAAAGCCCAGCTGCTGGTGCCGCTGCAGCACATTTTTGCAGGACGGGCCTTTGAGCCTATTTTGAAAGAGTGCATTACGGTGCACCAGCGCGTGCTCAAGGGCCGGGTCTGGGCCGCGCTGCATATGCATGCCGGCGACGGCAATGTGCACACCAACCTGCCGGTCAACAGCGACGACTACGACATGCTGCAAACCGCGCATGGCGCCGTCAAGCGCATCATGGCGCTGGCCCGCAGCCTGGGCGGCGTGATCTCGGGTGAGCACGGCATCGGCATCACCAAAATGGAGTTTTTGAGCGACGAGGAGCTGCAGCCCTTTGCCGATTACAAGGCCCGGGTGGACCCGCAGGGCCATTTCAACCGTGGCAAGTTGCTACGAAATAAAGAGCAAACTATTGAGGCGGGACAAGGGCTAGAGGCCGATTTAACCAATGCCTACACGCCCAGCTTCGGTCTGATGGGGCATGAATCCTTGATCATGCAGCAAAGCGACATCGGCGCTATTGCCGACAGCGTGAAAGACTGCCTGCGCTGCGGCAAGTGCAAACCGGTTTGCGCCACCCACGTGCCGCGCGCCAACCTGCTGTACAGCCCGCGCGACAAGATCTTGGCCACCTCGCTGCTGGTGGAGGCTTTTTTGTACGAGGAGCAAACCCGCCGCGGTGTCAGCATCAAGCACTGGCAAGAGTTTGAAGACGTGGCCGACCACTGCACCGTGTGCCACAAATGCCTGTCGCCCTGCCCGGTGAACATCGACTTTGGCGATGTCACCATGGCCATGCGCAACCTGCTGCGCAAAATGGGCAAAAAGAGCTTTCGCCCGGCCGGCGCGGCAGCCATGTTCATGCTGAACGCCACCAACCCCGAGACCATCCGGCTGACGCGCTCGGCCATGGTCAATGTGGGTATGAAAGCGCAACGCCTGGCGCATGACCTGCTCAAGGTGGTGGCGCGCCGGCAAACCGCCGCGCCTCCGGCCTCACTGGGCTCGGCGCCGCTGAAAACCCAGGTGATCCACTTTGTCAACAAAAAGCTGCCCGGTGGCCTGCCCAAAAAGACTGCCCGCGCGCTGCTGGACATTGAAGACAGAGACTACGTGCCCATCATCCGCAACCCGCAGACCACCAGCGCCGAGACCGAGGCCGTGTTTTATTTCCCCGGGTGTGGCTCGGAGCGCTTGTTCAGCCAGGTGGGGCTGGCCACCCAGGCCATGCTGTGGCATGCCGGCGTGCAAACCGTGCTGCCGCCGGGCTATTTGTGCTGCGGCTACCCCCAGCGCGCCGCCGGCCAGTTTGACAAGGCTGAAAAACTCATCACCGACAACCGGGTGCTGTTCCACCGGGTGGCCAACACCCTGAACTACCTGGACATCAAAACCGTTGTGGTCAGCTGCGGCACCTGCTTTGACCAGCTGCAGGGCTACGAATTTGACAAAATCTTCCCCGGCAGCCGCATCATCGACATCCATGAGTACCTGCTGGAGAAAAAAATCACCCTGGCCAACGCCGGCGCCTTTTTGTTTCATGATCCCTGCCACAGCCCCATGAAGCAGCAGGAGCCGATCAAGACTGTCAAGGCGTTGCTGGGTGACCAGGTGCTGCAGTCCCAGCGCTGCTGCGGCGAAGCCGGCACCTTGGCGCTGAACCGGCCCGACATCTCCACCCAGGTGCGCTTTCGCAAAGAAGAAGAAATCCTAAAAGGCGAAGCCCAACTGCGCAGCCAGGGCCTGCTGGGCGAGCGCGATAACGTCAAAATCCTCACCAGCTGCCCGGCCTGCCTGCAAGGCCTGAGTCGTTTTGGCGACGATCTTCAAAACGGCCTGCTGGAGGCCGATTACATCGTGGTGGAGATGGCGCGCCAGATTCTGGGAGAAAACTGGCTGCCTGACTACGTGCGCGAAGCCAATCAAGGTGGGATTGAGCGGGTGTTGGTGTGATGGGAACCGCCCGCTCCCACCGTCATTCCCGCGAAAGCGGGAATCCATGGATCCCCGCATCCGCGAGGATGACGGCCAATCGCAGGCGCTGACGATGGCCACGGTGCTGTGCGTGTGGGAGCAGGGCGGCAACCTGGGCCACCTGAGCAACCTGCGCCTGCCCATTGAGATCGCCTTGCAGCTGGGCCACCGCGTGGTGCTGGCGGCGCGTGAGCTGCATCGGGTCCCCGAGGCATTGGGCGGTTTACGCATTGAGCTGCTGCCGGCGCCCTTCAAGCAAAACGTACAGCCGGCTGACCAAAGCGCCTTTTTAAGCTTTACGCACATCTTGGCGCGCCAATGTTTCTCTAGCGTGGCTGAGCTGGAGATGTACCTGCGCGCTTGGTCGTGCATTTTTGACTTGGTCGAGCCCGATCTGGTGCTTTATGACCACAGCCCAACCGCGCTGGTGGCCAGCCACGGGCGACCGTTCAAAAAAGTGTCGGTGGGCAGCGGTTTTTACAACCCGCCGGCGCCAGGGCCAGGCGCCCCCTTTGCGCCATTCAGCACCACAGCGCTTACCCCTGAGGTGCTGACCCGTCTGGCCATTGACGAGGCCCAGGTGTTGGGCATGGTCAACCAAGCGCGGGCCAATCTGACACTGGCGCCCTTGGCCGCCTTGGCCGACCTGTACCACCAGCTGGACGAGCGTCTGTTTCTAACCTGGCCTGAACTGGACCATTTTGGCGTGCGGCCTGGCCAACGCTACCTTGGCAACCAAGCCCTGGCTGTGCATCCGGCAGCAGTGTGGCCAGCTGTGAGGGGCCCCAAGGTGTTTGGTTACCTGCAAAACATGCCCTCCTTGGAGGCACTGCTGCGCGATTTGCGGGCCAGTGGCGTTTGCGCCCTGCTCTGGGTGAATGATTTGCCGCCCAAGCTGCGGCAAGCCTACACCAGCGAGCGCCTGCAGTTTTTAAGTCAGCTGGTCGATCTGAGCAGCGTGGCCACGCAAGCCCACTGGGCCATTTGCCACGCCAACCACAGCACGGCCTGCACGCTAATGCTGGCCGGCCTGCCGCAGCTGTTGATTCCGCGGCACCAAGAGCAATTGCTGCTGGCTCGTCGCCTGGTGGCGCAGGGCAGCGCCCTGCTGGCCTACCAAGACCAGCCCGGCTACGCCAAAGAAATCAATGCCCTGCTGACCAACCCCACCCTACGCACCAACGCCACCGCCCTGGCGCACAGCTGCCGGCAACGTGGCGAACCGGATGCCAAGGGCTACATTCGGGCGGCGTTGACATCTTTACTCGTAGAGGTCAGCCCCTATAATGTAGGCACTGTAATTACATTAATGAGCCCTATGTTGACGTCAAATACGCTGCATCCAACCAAGCTGATCGCCATCGGCAACTCAAAGGGGATTCGATTGCCCCAAGCTTTGTTGCGGCGTTATGGTTTGGGGGATCAAATCATGCTTGAGGAAAGACCTGAAGGCTTGTTGTTGCGTGGTGCAGTATCTGCCAAGGTATCGCTAAAACAAACCTTTGCTGAAATGGCACAGGAACAAGCCGCTATGGTTGAAGATTGGAGCGATTTGGCGGCGGCAGAGGCGGACGGGCTGGACACCCTGAAGTGGTAGTCTCAAAAATTGTCCGCTACGGTTTGTATTGGGCCCAATTAGACCCAACCCGCGGCAGTGAAATTTCCAAAACCCGTCCGGTCGTCGTCGTTAGCCCCGACGACATGAACCGCAGTCTGGAAACCGTCGTTGTATGCCCATTAACCAGCCAACTTCACCCACATTGGGCGAGCCGGGTTGCCTGCGCATGTGATGGCGTGGCCAGTGAAATTGCGGTGGATCAAATCCGGACCATCAGTAAATCCAGGTTAGCGCGGTCCATCGGTCGCATTGATGCTGTCACACAGCAGGACTTACGCCAAACCATTGCCCTGCTCTACGTGAATAGTTGAGCGGTCGCGCTACGCCAAACCGCAAAAAAGCACGCTGGTTCACATGCAACATCTTTGCTTGCAATTTGTCAAACACGCTTACGATTTGCGGTAGCATAGAGTTGAAAAAAAGAATTTCGCGATTTCGGAATAGGTAATTAAGGGAATGTCTTGGGTAATCGGGCCTCGTTAAACCACGTTTACCGCACCATCTGGAACCAGTCGCTGGGCGCCATGGTGGCTGTGGCAGAAATTGCCCCCAGCCAGGGCGGCGGCAGCGCACCCGGCGGCGGCCACTTGCAGCCCTTGCCGACGCCGCAAGATGTAGTTGCCCGCATCGGGACACTGGCTTTGAGTATTGCCCTGGTTTGGGGCGTGACCGCACCCCTGGTACAGGCCAACCCCACCGGGGCCGCAGCCATCGTCGGCAGTGCCAACCTGGCCACCCAAGGCAACAAGCTGACTGTCACCACCCAAAACGGCGTGGGCCTGCAGCATTCGGCCATCAATTGGCAAAGTTTTTCAGTGCCTGCGGGCAACACTACACATTTTCAGCAGCCCAGCGCGGCCAGTACAGTCATCAACCGCGTGGTGACCAACGTGCCCTCACAGCTGTTTGGCACCCTGTCCAGCAATGGGCACCTGGTGCTGGTTAACCAGGCCGGCATTGCCGTGGGTGCCGGTGCTTTGGTGGATACCGCCGGTTTCACAGCCTCTGCCCTGCGCATGACGGATGCCGACGCCCTGGCGGGGCGGCTGCGTTTTGGCGATGCCACAGTGTCCACCACCGGCGTCTCGGTGCAGGGCCGCATCCTGGCGCGCAGCGGCGACGCGGTGTTGATCGGCTCCAGCCTTGATGTGGGTCAAGACGCGTTAATCCAGGCGCCCAATGGCAGCACCCTGCTGGCGGCTGGGCAACAGGTTGAGGTTACCGGGCGTGGGCTAGAAGGCATCAGCTTCCAGTTGCAAGCCCCGACTGACCAGGCGCTGAATTTGGGCAAGCTCAGCGGCAATGCGGTGGGTATTTTTGCCGGCACCCTCAAACACAGCGGCCAGATCCGGGCTGATGCGGTCACGGTAGAGGGCGGCAAAGTGGTGCTCAAAGCCAGCCGCCAGCTTGACGTGGCTGGCCAAGTAAGCGCCCAGGCCCTGAACCAGCGCGGCGGCACCATTCAGGCCACCGCGCCCGAGGTGCTGGTAAGAGCCAGCGCCGTGCTCGATGCCAGCGGTGCTACAGGTGGCGGTGAGCTGCTGCTGGGCGGCGGCTACCAGGGCAAAGATGCCCGCCTGAGCAATGCCCAAACCACCACCGTAGAGATGGGCGCCCAGCTGCGCGCCGACGCCACAACCCAGGGCGACGGCGGCACCGTCATCGTCTGGGCCGACGACACCACCCGCGTACACGGCAGCGTCAGCGCCCGCGGCGGGCCGCAAGGCGGCGACGGCGGCTTTATCGAGACCTCTGGCAAACGACTGCTGGACGTGACCCAGGCTGCCGATGCCTCGGCGCCGCTGGGCAAGGCAGGGGCTTGGTTGCTGGATCCGTATAACGTGACGATCGTTGACCCGGCATTGCTGCAACCTAACTTGACAGGGACTTTGGACGGATCAGGTCTAAGCTTTGGGCCGGTCGCTGACTCATCGACCATCAGCAATGCCGTGATCAATGCCGCGCTTGATGCGGGAACCAGTGTGGCAGTGAGCACTGGTTCTGGTGGTACGCAACTCGGGGACATCACAGTCGCCAGTGCAATTACCAAATCCTCGGGCGGCGATGCAACTTTGACTCTTACCGCACAAAACAATATCAATTTGAATTCCGACATTGTCAGCAACAACAACATGCTGAATTTGGACATTCAAGCGACCACCGGAAGCATTGAGCAGCCGCTAGGTAGGCAACTGGTTACTAGAGGCGGAACAGTGTCTTTCACTAGTGGCGGCGCGACTACTGTGCGCGGATTCATAGACACCCGTGGCGCCGACAGCCTGGCTGGTGCCGGCGGCACCGGTGGCAGTGTTTCGATCATCAGCGCTGGCGACATCACGCTAAATAAGATCGACGCTTCTGGCGGTGGGGCAATCGGCCAATTTTATGGGGGGTATGCCGGCACAGTGACGGTGCGCGCAGCGGGCAATGTGTTGGTCACTGGCGTCGGCGCTGGGATCTGGGCCAAGGGTGGTACGCAGACCAATTCTGGCCAGCTCGGTTGGGGTGGTTGGATCGATTTGAAGGCAGGTCAAGACCAGTCCTATGACCCTAGCAGTACAGGTGGCAATGTCACGCTCAACAATGCGACTATCGACGCGACTGGGCAATCGTCGGCGCAAGTCTCCATTACCGCGAGTGAAGGCGGCACTACACAAAGCTTGGGCTTGGTCATACTAAACAGTGGTACCACAATCACGGCCGGCAGCGTTGACATAAACGCGGCGAATCATCTTCAAATTGACGGTGCAAACTTGACTGCAGTTGGCGGCGGCGTCAATTTACGGGCCGGCTGGGTCCCCATTTCGGAACTTGGCCCGGCGGCCAGTACGCAGGGCGGCAACTTGACGCTAGCCGACACACAAATCATCTCCAGCGGTTCCGTCAGCCTGCAGGCTTATGAAAACGGCAGTGGCGCTTATGGCAATCTGGCTGTGCAGAGCGGTTCAAGCATTACGGCAACCAGTAGTACGAATGAGATTTCGATGATTGCGGCGGGCGATCTGGGTGTCAGTGATAGCGATTTAACCGCTGACATCAATATCACTCTGAGGGCGGGCTACTCGGCCGTTAATCTTGCAGCGAGCCTGACGGGCGGCGGTATGGTATTGACGAACGCCAATACCAATGCGGCCAACATTGACCTGTGGACCACCGAAGGCAGCTTAGGAGCAGGCGCGATAGCCATCACCGGAAGCCATATCCTTCCTACCAATGGCTTTAACGCCACCGCGGCAGGTGACTTGGTTGTGACATCCAGCAGTCTTGGTTTGGTTGGGACCAGCTCCGTGAACCTTGAAGCTGGTTACGATGAAAGCAAGAGTGCCGTCAGCGCGCAGGGTGGTAATCTTAGCCTTACCGCGTCAACGCTAACGGGTGGTGTCACTGTCAATTTGTACGCCAATGAGGGGACAGGTTCCCTCAGCAACGGGCATATCACACTGGCAGCCAGTACAGCGGGACCGCCGACCCAGACGTCGATCAGCGCCGGCGATCTCTTAGTGATGGCAGCCGGTAATTTGACAGTCGCAAATAGCAGCTTGAGCGCGACGGGTTATCTTGATTTGACCGCAGGCTGGGATGACTGGATCGGCGCAAGTTCGACTCAGGGCGGTAACCTGGCGTTGAGTGGCACGACCCAGATTACAGCTGTGGACTCCGTAAATCTTGCCGCGTACGCTAGCGGTGCGCTGGCCAGAGGTGAGATTTCACTGGCGGGCAGCATCACTGCGCCCTTTATCTATGTGACGGCTGAAAGTAACCTGACTCAGTCTCAGTCAGCCGCTCTGGTCATGTTGGGCTACAGTGAATTGTCTGTGACCGGCGGCGACATCATTCTGTCTGAGTCCGACAATCACTTCACCACTGTCAATGTCACAGCGACGAAAATTAATGGTTACGGCGGTGTGGTCAGCCTCAGCAATGCATACCCGCTGGTATTGGCCGGTGTCACGGCGGAAAGTCTGACGCTGCTGACCACCGCTGGCGACGTCACGCAAGCAAGCGGGGGTAATGCAAGCATCGTGGTCAGTGGCGCCACCAGCGTGACATCGCTGGGTGGCAATGTGACGCTGACGAACCCGAACAACAACTTCAGCACCATAGCGGTAGCGGCCACCGGTTATGGCGGGTCAGTCGCCCTGGTGGATACCAATGCCCTTGAACTTGGCGCCATCACTGCCGCCGGGCTGACTGCTACGGTCAGCGGCGACCTAACGCAAGCCCCCGGCACGGCGATTGTTACTAGCTCCGCCAGCCTGACGGCCAATGACTTGGCTGGGAATGGGGGCAACATTGCCTTGGCCAATTCAGGGAACAATTTTGGCAGCGTCGCGGCGATGGCAACGCAATATTCTGGCTATGGCGGTGCGGTTTTTGGGGGTGCGGTCAGCCTGGCCAATAGCGGTGGCCCCTTGGTGCTGGGTACCATTGCCGCCTATGGCGGTCTCGTCGTTAGCGCCGGCGGCAACCTGACGCAGTCCGCCGCCATCTCGGCGGGCGGCGTGATCAGCCTGACAGCCACTGGTGGCCACGACATCACGCTGAATAATTCGGGCAATAATTTTGATACGACGAGCGTAGTAGCGGCTACGGCCCTACCGGTGAGTGGTGTTGGTGGCGCAGTTACTTTGACCGCCGCCAATGCGCTGAAGCTGGGCAATGTTGAGTCAAAAAGCCTCACGCTTAATGCGGGCGGAACTATCAATCAAAGCGCCGGCAGCAGCTTGTCAACCGGAACTTTCACGCTCAGTAGCGGCAACTGGAACCAGGTGATCGGTCCCTTGCCGAGCTTTAGCGCCACTGATTTCCGGATTGTGGGGGGCAGCTTTTTGCGCGTTTCGGGGGGTTACGGCACGCCGCAAGACCCCTACCTGCTGACCGATGTGTATGGTTTGCAGGGTATGGGCAGCAGCACCCAGTGGCTGGGTAGCGCTTATGCCTTGGCCAACAACATTGATGCCACGGGAACCGCAGGCTGGAACTTGGGTGCTGGGTTTAAGCCGGTGGGCGCATATGGTGCGACGCCATTCTCGGGCAGCTTTGACGGGCAGGGTAATACCATCACGGGCCTGACCATTAACCGCCCCAGCACAGATGGTGTCGGCCTGTTTGGCCAAACTGGAGCTGGTGCTTTTAGCCAAGTCATCCAAAAAGTTGGCTTGCTGGGTGGCAGTGTTACTGGCCAGAATATGGTGGGTGGTCTGATTGGCTATAACTTTAACAATTCGGGGGTGATCAATAAGAGCTTCAACACGGGTGCTGTGGCGGGAGTGACCTGGGTTGGCGGTCTGATTGGTGACAACCGTGGAACGGTGAACAACAGCTTTGCCACAGGCCGGGTCATGGGTGGTCATGGTGGCGGCCTTGTTGGCTTAAATTACTCCGCCGCAACCATCAGTAACAGTTACGCCACTGGCTATGTTGCCTCAGGCGGAGGATTTGTTTACAGCAACATTGGCGCTATTAACAACAGTTATTGGAACACCGAGACCTCGGGACGCACTTTAGGCAGTTCTGTTGATACGCCTGCTGGCACCGCTGGCCTCACCACGGCGGCCTTGCAGGGCGTATTGCCATCAGGCTTGTGGGACAGCAATACCTGGGGCACCAGCAGCGGCCTTTACCCCTACCTCCGGGCGTTCAACACCACAGCCCCCCAAGCAGTGACCGGCTTTGCCAAGCAAGGCGACGGCTCCACCGCTGCTGCTGCCGCCCAGATCAGCTTGTACAGCGGTGGTTCGACCTTGCCGGGTGCCGCTACCAGCACCGGAGCCAATGGCTACTACTACAGCTTGTTGCCGGGCGGGTCGGTCACAGCCAGCAGTGCCCTGGGCGCCACGCTGGCGCTGGCGGGCGGTAATGCTGAAACAGGCGTTGCTTACAGCGACAGCCGAACCTTGGTTGATGGCAATGTCAGCGGCGTTGACTTGACGGCCGGCCTGTTCCGCGCCAGCACCGCCCAGACCACCTACAGTGCCTTGCAGTCGGACCTGAGCGCGAATATTGGGGCCGGTAAGCTGGCCACCATCAAAACAGCGATGAACAGCGGTGCGCAAACCATCACGGCCAGTACTGCTTTCAGTCTGGACCAAACGCCGTGGTCGATAGGTGCACTGTCGTTGACTTCTTTAGGCGGCCATTTGTCTTTGGACACGCCCATGAGCTTGTCTAGCGCCAGCGGCATCACGCTCAATGCCTGGAACAACCTCAACATCAATGCGCCCTTGGCTGTTAGCGGCAACAACGGTTTGGCCTTGCTCTACGGGCAAAGCGGCACCAGCAGCCAAATCAACGGCTCCAGCAGCTTGAACATGAGCGGTTCAGGTCACCTGCAGATTGCGGGCACGGGCAACACCACATTCAGCGGCAACTTGTCGGGCAGCGTCAGCCTAACCAAAGCCGGCACCGGCACGGTGACCTTAGATGTTGCTAGCACAGCCACCGGGATCACCACCATCAGCGCGGGCACGCTGGCGGTGGCGGTGACGGGCAGCCTGGCTGACACAACAGCCGTGGTGGTGGGCGCTACAGGTACCTACGCCGTCAGCGCGAGCGACACCATTGGCTCTGTCAGCGGTGCAGGTACTGTGACCCTTGGGTATGGGGCCACACTGACGGCGGGGGGCGATAACACATCAACGACGCTGTCGGGCGGGATGTCGGGCACCGGTAACCTGACCAAGGTTGGCACCGGGGCGCTGACTCTTTCTGGCACCAACACAGTGGGTGGGCTGACGCTTTCCGCGGGCACCCTGGGCGGCGGCAGCAGCGGCAGCCTGACAGTGAGCAACGCCTTCAGCCAGACAGGCGGTACATTCAGCCCTTCTGGCAACGCTTTTTCTAGCATCAACATCACGCAGGCCAGTGGCGACCTGACGGTAGGCTCCTTGACAACCGGGCAGTTGGACTTGGCGGCGGTCACCGGCAACATCGCCCAGACCAGTGGCAGCGTCATCAACGCTGGTGCCACCAACTTGTTCACGGGCGGCGGCAACGTCGCACTTAATCAACCGGACAATGACTTCTATGGCGCTGTGTCGGTTAGCCGTTACGGTGTCCATTCGGGCAATGTTGGGGCGGTGAGCCTGCAAGATTCCAATGGCCTGATGTTGGGCACTGTACGTGCCACTACGCTGGATGTGATTGCCCGTGGCGGGAACATCGCGCAGACTGGTTATGGTGGCAGTGTGACGGTAAGCGGTGCCAGCAGCTTCGCGGCGACGGGTGGTGACATCATGCTGGCCGAGCCGAACAACGACTTTGGCAGCGTGGCGGCTACGGCGACCCTTAGCGCTGGCTACGGCGGCTCTGTGAGCCTGACAGACCTGAACACACTGAGCTTGGACAATGTGACCAGTACTGGCTTGACCGTTGCCACGGGTTCCGATCTGGTCCAGGCGGTCGGTACGGCGGTCACGGTCAGTGGCGCCACCAGTTTGAGCTCGGGAACGGGTGGCTATGGTGGCACGGTCACACTCAACCAGTCGCTCAACAATTTCAATACAGTAGCCTTGTCAGCCGCTTATGGCGGTGCCGTTAGCCTGGCAGATACCAATGCGTTGACCATCACGAATCTGACCACGGCAGCCATCCAGCAGAATCAGGCCATCAGTCTGGTGGCGGGGGGGCCATTGGTTCTGCCCACTGGCCCCCTCAACACGGGTACGGCCAACCTCACACTGAGCAGCGGCGACACTCTGATAACGCCGGGTAACTTGTCTGGCACCAATGTGGCGCTGACAGGCACCACGGGCCTAACGCTGGCGCATAACGTCACGGCCACGGGCACCCTGAACCTGAGTGCGGCCATCAGCGGTGGCATCACTCAGAGTAGTGGGGCGATCAGCGCCATCGGCATTACCACAGTGCAGGCGGGCGGGGCTGGGGCGGTGTCGCTCAACCAGGCCAACAACAACTTCACCAGCGTGGCCGTGAACGCCGCCGGCAGCACTGTGACGGTGACCGATATCGGCCCCGTGGTGCTGGGCACCACAGTGGCAGGCAGCCTCACGGTCAATGCCGGGGGGAGCATCACCCAGTCTGGTGCCATTGCCGTCACTGGCGCTAGCGCCTTCACTGCCACTGACAGTGGTGACATCACCCTGAACAACGCTGCGAACAATTTCAACTCTTTATCGCTAACGGCTGACAGTGCCAATGGCGGCGCCATCAGCGTGACCGACGAGAATGCGCTTACCATCAATTCCATTGTTGCCCGCGGCGACATAACCGTCACAGCTGGTGGCAATATGGTGCTCGCTGGGCTAGTCCGTGCCCCCCGTACAGCATCCGGCGGCACTGTTCAACTGACCGCCACCGCTGGTGCCATCACAAAGACCGGCCCGGCCGGTGCGCTGGACGTGGAGGGCAAGAGCATCCACCTGACGGCCGCGACCGGCATCGGTACTAACGCCTTGCCTATCAAGGTCTATGAAGATAGTTGGCCTGTGACTGCATCGCTGCACTTCTCCAATACGATTAGCAGCGGCGTGTTCATCAGCAGTGACCAGCCCCTTCATGTCGACGAGGGCCATAACGATGGCGGCCCCATCACACTGTCGTCCAATGCTGATCTGGAAATTATTGGCGCACTGACCGCTAGCGGCTCTATCAATCTGTCCGCGGCTGGAGAGATGGTCGTTAACGCACACCAGTTCTCCACCGTGGAGAAGTTCTCGGTCAACGCCAGCAAGTTCACGCTCAATTCAGGCACCTGGCGGCAAGTGGCTGCTAACCTGCCAGCATTCGACGTCACAGATTTCCGGATTGCTGGGGGCACTTTCATTCGCGCATTGGGTGGCGACGGTAATGTGGGCACTCCCTACCGTTTGACCGATGCCTACGGATTGCAGGGGGTTGGCAGTGCCTACATGTTGGATCAGTCTTATGTGCTGGCCAATAACATTGACGCTTCAGGCACATCTGCTTGGCGGTCTGGTAATGGTTTTGTGCCCATCGGCGTTGATACCTGGTTCACTGGCAGTCTCAATGGACAGGGGCACACGATCCAGCAGTTGAAGGTGGTCTGGTGGGACAACACCGGCTTATTTGCTGCTGTGGGTGATGGGGGTCAGGTGCGGAACTTGGGATTGATTGACCCGAAGATCAGCGGTATCAGTAACGTTGGCGCGCTGGCTGGTCGCAATGGCGGGCTGATTAGCGGCAGCTTTGCGCTGAGCTCTCAGCCGGGCAGCGCCTACGTGACAGGCACCGGTTCCGGTGTGGGTGGGCTGGTCGGCCGCAACGACGCGCCGGGTCAACTCAGTCAAGTTCAACTCGGCCATATTGAGGATAGCCATGCGGCAGTGCCTGCGACCGGATTGGGCGATGTGGGTGGTTTGGTGGGGTATAACGCCAGCGGATTTGTATATGCCAGTTACGCCGTCGGCAGTGTGGCCCAATTGGGCCAGGGAGCCCGTGCTGGTGGACTGGTCGGCTATGGCGGTACCGTGACCAGCAGTTTTTGGAATACGGAAACGACCTTCCAGGCCCAATCGGACGGTGGCGTCGGCTTGAATTCTGCAGAAATGAAGCAGCTTGCGCGTTATGCGGGTTGGAACATCAGCGGCTCGGGCGGGTCGTCATCTATCTGGCGTATTTACGAAGGCCAGACTGCGCCGCTCTTACGCAGCTTTTTGACCCCACTGGACGTCACTGCCGGCAACGGTACCCGGGTCTACGACGGTACGACCGATTTTGCCGGCTCACTGAGCTATTCGCAAACCCCCGATCCCACTGGCGTTCTGGGTGCACCAAGCTACGTGCTCAGCAGCAAGAACGTTGGCACCCAGGTGGTGACGCCCGCTGGCTTGTATTCCCACCAGCTGGGCTACGACATTCGTGCGGTAGGCGGGCAGGCGGTGGTCACGCCCAAGGCGCTGAGCGTGAGCTACAGCGGCGTCAACAAAACCTACGACGGCAGCACCACGGCCAGCGTCACCACCAGCGACAACCGCATCACCAACGACGATCTAAGCATCAATCGCACGGCCAGCTTCTTAGACAAGAACGCGGGCAGCGCCAAGGCAGTGAACGTCAGCGCGGTCAGCCTGGTTGGCACGGATGCGCAGAACTACACGGTAGCGGCCAGCGGTAGCACCACAGCCGACATTGACAAAGCGGCGCTGAGCGTGAGCTACAGCGGCGTCAACAAAACCTACGACGGCAGCACCACAGCAAGCGTCACCACCAGCGACAACCGCATCGGCAACGACGATCTGAGCATCAACCGTACGGCCAGCTTCACAGACAAGAACGCGGGCAGCGCCAAGACGGTGAACGTCAGCGGCGTGAGCCTAGTTGGCACGGATGCACAGAACTACGCGGTGGCTGCTAGCGGCAGCACTACGGCTGACATTGCCAAGGCGGCGCTGAGCGCCACGGCCAATGCTGCCGGCAAAACCTACGACGGCAACACCACGGCCAGTATGAGCCTGAGCGGCTTGAGCGGGCTGGTGGGCACGGAGACGCTGGGCGTGAGCGCGGCTGGCAGCTTTGACACCAAGAACGCCGGCACGGGCAAGACCGTCACGGTCAACAGCGTGGCGCTGCAAGATGGCGCCAACGGCGGCCTGGCCAACAACTACCAACTCGCCAGTGGCCAGACCGCAACGGCCGACATAGCGCGAGCCACGTTGAGCGTGAGCGGCAGCAGTGCCGCCGACAAGACCTACGACGGCACCAGCACCGCAGCCATCGCCACCGGCACCTTAAGCGGCCTCATTGGCTCTGAGAAAGTCAGCGCCAGCGCCAGCGGCAACTTTGACAGCAAGAACGCTGGCGCCCGCACCGCCACAGCGACCTACAGCCTGGGCGACGACAGCGTGACGGGTGGCTTGGCCAGTAACTACACCTTGAGCGACAACAGCCTGCTGAGTGCGACCATCAGCCCGAAAGCCCTGAGCGTGAGCGGCAGCACTGCCGCCGACAAGACCTACGACGGCACCAGCACCGCAGCTATCACCACCGGCACCTTAAGCGGCTTCATCGGCTCTGAGAAAGTCAGCGCCAGCGCCAGCGGCAGCTTTGACAGCAAGAACGCTGGCGCCCGCACGGCCACAGCGACCTACAGCCTGGGCGACGATAGCGTGACGGGTGGTCTGGCTGGCAACTACACCTTGAGCGACAACAGCCTGCTGAGTGCGACCATCAGCCCGAAAGCCCTGAGCGTGAGCGGCAGCACTGCCGCCGACAAGACCTACGACGGCACCAGCACCGCAGCCATCGCCACCGGCACCTTAAGCGGCCTCATTGGCTCTGAGAAAGTCAGCGCCAGCGCCAGCGGTACCTTTGACAGCAAGAACGCTGGGGCCCGCACGGCCACAGCGACCTACAGCCTGGGCGACGACAGCGTGACAGGCGGTCTGGCTGGCAACTACACCTTGAGCGACAACAGCCTGCTGAGTGCGACCATCAGCCCGAAAGCCCTGAGCGGCAGCGTTGTGGTGGCTGGTAAAACATACGACGCCAGCACGGCGGCGAACATCAGCAGCCGCAGCCTCAGCGGCGTGATCGGCGTCGAAGATGTCAGCTACGTGGGTGGAGTGGCCAGCTTTGCTGACAAAAATGCGGGCCTAGCCAAGGTCGTGACGGCCACCGGGCTGAGCCTGGCTGGGGCTGATGCGGGCAACTACAGCGTCAACAGCAGCGCCAGCACTACGGCTGCCATCAGTAAAGCTAATCTGACGGTATCGAGCACGGCGGTGAGCAAGACCTACGACGGCAGCCTGAGCGCGGCTGGCACGGCGGTGGTGAGTGCGGGCACCCTGTTTAGTGGCGACACGCTCAGCGGGGGCAGCTTTGCCTTCACCGACAAGAACGCGGGCACCGGAAAGACGGTGACGGTGGCAGGCGTTACGCTCAACGACGGCAACAACGGAGACAACTACACCCTCAGCTACGCCAGCAACACGGCCAGCAGCATCAGCCCGAAAGTGCTGAGCGCCACAGCCAATGCTGCTGGCAAAACCTACGACGGCACCGCCACGGCCAGCGTGAGCCTGAGCGGTTTGATCGGGCTGGTGGGCACGGAGACACTGAGCGTGAGTGCGGCTGGCAGCTTTGACACCAAGAACGCCGGCACGGGCAAGACCGTCACGGTCAACACTGTGGCGCTGCAAGATGGCGCTAACGGCGGCCTAGCCAACAACTACCAACTCGCCAGTGGCCAGACCGCCACGGCCGACATAGCGCGAGCCACGCTGAGCGTGAGCGGCAGCACTGCAGCTGACAAAACCTACGACGGCACCAGCACCGCAGCCATCACCGCGGGCACCCTAAGCGGCTTCATTGGCGCAGAGAAAGTCAGCGCCAGCGCAAGCGGCAACTTTGACAGCAAGAACGCTGGCGCCCGCACCGCCACAGCGACCTACAGCCTGGGCGACGACAGCGTGACGGGCGGCCTGGCCACAAATTACATACTGAGCGACAACAGCCTGCTGAGTGCGACCATCACGCCCCGAGCCGTCTCCACCTGGATCGCAGGGACGACTGGTGCCTGGAGCAACCCGGCCAACTGGGATGCCATCCCGGACCGCGCCAACGTGCTGGATGTCACCATACCGGCTGGTGTCACGGTTCAATTTGACAGCGACGCTGGTGTGACGCAGTTGCGCAGTCTGACCAGCGCGGGCGCCCTGAACCTGACTGGCGGCAGCCTGGCCGTTGCCAATAGCCTGAGTACCCCAATCTACAGCCAGACCGGCGGCACCCTGTCAGGTACCGGCGCCCTGATGGTCAGCACCAGCTTCAGCCAAAGTGGCGGCATTATTGATTTGGGCGGGGCAGTTGATATCACCCAGCTAACGGGTAATCTGAATGTGGGGGCCATTAGCGCCGGCAGCATTCGGCTCGCGGCTCAAAATGGCGCCATCAGCCAGACCGGCGCCTTGGTAACTGCTGGCCTGTTGGCCACTCAGGCAGCGGGGTCGACGGTTCTGACCGATGCAGGCAACCGTGTCAGCGCGCTCTCGGCTAACAGCACTGGCGACCTGGTGTTTACCAATACAGGATTGCTCGATGTGCGAGGGCTGCTGTCTAGCCTAGGGAATATCGTCATTGACAATACCGGTGGCATCAGCAGCAGCGGCGCGGTGGCAGCGCCCAGCGGTGCCATCGCCCTGACCGCCAACAGCCCCTTGACCGTGGGTACAGCGGGGGTGCAGGCGCTGGGCGACGTGAACCTCACGGCGACTGACCTCACCAGCGCAGGGAACATCACACTCAATGGCAGCATTGTGTCGACCAGTGGCTCGGTCATCATGGCAGCGGCCAATAATTTGGTTCAAAACAGCGCCATCAGTGCCGCGCTGGTCGTCTCCGGCAGTGCCGGCCTGGCTGGATCGGGTGGCGCGGTGAGTTTTGGAGCAGGTGCCACCACCGACGCAAAGTCCGTCAGTTACCTGTTGAATGGTTTGGCCGTGACCGCCCCCCCCCAATTGACCAAGCCGGTGGTGGTGGCCCCCGCTAATTTTGTGACTGCTTTCCTTGAGGTGTTTGAAAAGGCCCTGAGCGAGCCCGTCGAGGTGGCTGCGCCCGCAGCAGCGGCTAAGAGCAGCACCGCCGATACCGAGCCCGATGGCAAAGGCAGCGCGGCTGATGCAGAAGGCACTGGTGAGAAAACCACTGACGCAGCGAAAGAAAAAGCCAAAGAGAAGGAAAAAGAAAAAGAAAAAGAGAAGACTGAAGTGGTGATTGGAGGCAACGCTTGCACGCCTGGATGAGCACCTTGCTCAGGCTGATCGGCCGTCTGCGGCGGCCGGCCCTTTGGCTGCCATTGCTGGCCGTGCTTCTGACACTGCCTCTTGGTGCTCACGCGCAGCAGGCTGGCGAGGTGGAGTTTGTACGCGGCGTGGCTTTTGCCCAGACTGGCGCTCAACTGCCTCGCGCCATGGGCAAGGGCCTGGCCCTCAGAGAAGGAGACCGATTGACCACGGGTGAGGGCGCAACGGTGATCTTTAAGCTGCAAGACGGTACGCGTATGACGTTGCGACCCAACTCAGAGATGGTGGTGCAGGCGTTCAAATACACCGAGACCGCCGTTGCCGAGGACAACAGCATGGTGCTGCAACTGCTGCGCGGCGGCTTTCGGACAGTGACTGGCTTGATTGCCAAGGGCTCGCCCGAGTCTGCCAAGATACAGACCGCCACCGCCACCATCGGTATTCGCGGGACCGACTTTGACGCCCGGCTGTGCGGCCAAGATTGCAAGGCCGAGTCGTCCAAAGTGAAGCAGCAGGCCAGCCCCAACGCCGTGACCGCCAGCGCCAAGCTGGTGGTAGCAACGGGCGATATTGCCGCGCTGGACCTGGCCGGTGCACGCCGCCGGCTGGTGGTGGGCGGCAGCGTGTATGTGGGTGAGCGGGTCGAGACGGGTGCTGGCGCCAAGGCAGTGTTGGTGTTTCGTGATGACAGCCGGTTGACCCTGGGTGCGAGCACCCGGTTCGTGGTCGAAAATTTTGTCTATGACGAAAAGAACCCCGAAGACGGCCGGTTCTTTGTGTCCTTGTTGACCGGCACCATGCGCGCTTTGACCGGCTATGTGGGCAAGGCCAATACACGCAATGTGAACTTCACGACCTCAACCGCCACCATCGGCATCCGTGGCACCGGGCTGGACTTGGACTGTGGCAGTACGGGTAGCTGCAGCTTCTTCACTTGGCTGGGCTCGATCGCGGTCACGCCCAACGGGCAGACCGCCTTGCAGGTGCTGCAGTCGGGCCAGGGCCTTTTTGTGAGCGCCACAGGCATTCGCCCCATCACCGCGCCCACGCTGGAAAATCTGCCCCGCCCCGACACGGTGCCGGTCAACACCAAGGAGCTGTTTGGCGCCGCCAAGGCCACCCCGGCCCCGACCGCTGCGGCACCGGCTGATGGCAAAACAGACAGCAAGACCGATGACAAGGCTGACACCCAGGCCAAGAGCGATGCCCCGGCGGGCGGCACACCAGCCAGTAGTGCCACCACCAGCATAAGCAGCAACACCTCAGCCTCGCCGCCTGCCGCCCCGGCGATTTCACCCGATGAGCCTGGCCTGTTCGTCACCGTGCGCGACGGCCACGTGGAGGTGACCTCGCGCAATGAAACCATTCACCTGGGTCGCGGTGAGACCGGTTTTGCTGCAGCGGACGGTCGCACTGGCCGCCCGGCCAGCATCCCCTTGTTCATTCAATATGACAAAGTGCCCCTGCCTAGCAATACCAATGCGGCGGTGCAGGGTGTCATCAAGCAGCTGAGCGAGAAGCCCAGTAACCAGTGCCGTTGAGCTCGCAGGCACACAAGCTTCACACCCAGACCGATCCATGACCCAGCCAACCCGCCCCAGGCCCTACCGGCCCACATTCAGCCTTGTTGCTCACGGCGGTGGTCGGCCACGCGCTGCCTTGGCGCTGGCCGTGCTGATCACTGGCGGGTCGGTGTTGGCGCAACCAGCCCCTGCAGCCAGCGCCGAACCCGCCGCCGCGCCGGCCATGCCGCAGGCCACTGGCGCCACCAGCCGGTTTCCGATTCGCGGTTTTGAAGTGACCGGTGATGTGCCGATTTCTGCGGCCCAGATCAATGCGGTGCTGGACAGCTTTATTGGCGAGGGCAGCCTGATCACCCTGCAGCAGGCCACCGAGGAGCTTGAAAACGCGCTCAAGGCGGCCGGCTTTGAGCTGCACCGGGTGTCGCTGGTGCCGCAGGATCTGGGTGGGTTGGTCAAGCTAGAGATTGTTAAATTTGCGCTTGGCAAGATCACTGTTGAGGGTAACAGCCGTTACAGCGAGGCCAATGTGCGGGCCAGTCTGCCCGAACTGCAGGAGGGGCGGGCGCCCAATTTCAAAACCTTGGCGGTGCAGACCGCGATCGCCAATGAGAACCCGGGCAAACAAGTGCAGGTTTCGCTGAAAGAGTCTGACGAGGCCGACCGCATTGACGTGAAACTGCTGCTCAAGGAAAGCGACCTGACGAGCCTGTCTTTTAGCCTGTCGAACACGGGCTCCGAGTCAACCGGTAACAACCGCGTGTCGCTGGTTGCGGCGCACGCCAATGTGCTGGGCATGGACCACCAGGCGTCGTTGGCTTACACCACGGCTCCTGAGCGCATCAAGGATGTGACCCAGCTTGGGCTGAACTACCGTATCCCCCTCTATGCCTTGGGCGGCATAGTGGGCTTCAGCTACACCCAGTCCGATGTGGTTGGCAGCTTTGGCGCCTTCACCAGCAGCGGTGCCGGCAGCACCTACGGCGTCAACTACAGCCACTACCTGGAGCCCCACGGTGGGCGGCGGGCCTTCCTCACGGGAGGGCTGGACCAGAAGAACTTCAATGTGGCGCTGATCAACGGTGTGGCTGATCCCACCAAGGTCGACCGGGTGAGCCGTCCGCTGACCCTGGGCTATAGCGCAAAGATTGAGGCTGATAAGGTGGCATGGGGTTACAACGCGGACCTCAGTTTTAACCTGCCAGGCGGTCCGGGCAACGACCTGCAGGCCTACCAGAGTGAGGACAGCAATGCCGCCACTAGCAGCCGCATCAGTACCGTGAACTGGAAACTGCTGCGCGCTGGCGCCAATTATTCGGCAGCCCTGAGTGGTGGTGGGCTGCTGAGCCTGCGTACGCAGCTTCAATACACGCCGGATGCTCTGATCTCGGGTGAGCAGTTTGGAATTGGCGGCGCCAGCTCGGTGCGCGGCACAGGCGAGCGCCCGCTCTCGGCTGACAGCGGTGTGTTTGCCACCATTGAGCTCAGCACCGGCGAACTGGCGCCGGGTTGGCGCATGGTTGGCTTTGTCGATGGCGGCTGGTTGAGCAACAACAACGCCAATGCAGCGGTCGGCAAACCGGCTTCGGACCAACTGGTGGGTGCTGGTTTGGGCCTGCGATATGCCGGTGGCGCCTACGGGTTTAGCCTGGACTGGGCGCAGATCTTGACCGGAAGCGTGTTACCTTCTGCCCCAGGCTCGGGTATTCCGCAGGCTGGGGACCAGAAAATCCACCTCAATTTATCGGCCCGCTTCTAGGCGGGCCAGTCGGGCACAACATGGCAGGTTTTCAATCAGGCGCTCCAACGCCGCAATCGATCACGGTGCACAGTGCGTCCAAGGTGCTCGAGGTTGATTTCTCTGATGGTGCGGCGTTTCGAATTCCGTTTGAGCTGATGCGCATTTACTCCCCGTCCGCCGAGGTACAGGGTCACGGGCCTGGCCAAGAGGTGCTGCAAACCGGCAAACGAGAAGTCGCCTTGACCGGGCTGGAGCCCGTGGGCAACTATGCGGTGCAGCCGGCGTTTTCGGACGGGCACGACACCGGTATTTTCTCCTGGGACTACCTTTATTTTCTGGGCTCGCAGCAGGAACGTTTGTGGGCCGACTACACAACACGCCTCGCGGCAGCGGGTGTGGAGCGGGATTCGCCCATGCCTGAAAAAGCCGGCCACGGCTGCGCCAGCCACTGAGATTGCGCCGACCATGACCAGTACTCATTTTGGTTACCAATCGGTTGACGAGGCCGACAAGGCGCGCCATGTACGCGGCGTGTTTGACTCGGTGGCGCCCAAATATGACGTCATGAACGACCTGATGTCGGCGGGTCTGCACAGGGCGTGGAAGGCCTTCACCGTGCTGGTTGCCGATGTGCATCAGGGCGACGCGGTGCTGGATATCGCAGGCGGCACAGGCGACCTGGCCATGGCGTTTGCCAAAAAAGTGGGCAAAAGTGGCCAGGTGGTCCACACCGACATCAATGAAGCCATGCTTCGTACCGGTCGTGATCGCCTGCTGGACGCTGGAGCCGCGCTGCCCACGGTGGTGTGTGACGCCGAGCAGTTGCCGTTTCCTGACAACCATTTTGCGGTGGTCAGCGTGGCGTTTGGGCTGCGCAACATGACGCACAAAGACGCAGCCTTGGCGGAGATGCGCCGGGTGCTTAAGCCTGGTGGTAAGTTGCTGGTGCTGGAGTTTTCAAAGGTGGCGCCGCCGCTGCAAAAAGTTTATGACTGGTACTCGTTCAAGGTGCTGCCACGGCTGGGGCAATGGGTGGCGGGGGACGATGCCAGCTACCGCTACCTGGCTGAATCGATCCGCATGCACCCGGACCAGCAGACCTTGAAGACCATGATGCATAAAGGTGGTTTTGGCCATGTGGACTATCACAACCTAACAGGTGGCCTGGTGGCCTTGCATGTTGGAATCAAGTGCTGATGCTGATGCTGATGGTTTTGACTATCATCCCTATTTCTGGATGACTAATTAGGAGACGGTATGAAAATCTGGACGTTTGTATTGGCCTTGAGCTTGTCATTGGTGGGCTTTCATGCCGACGCCAAGCGCATGGGCGGCGGTAAGTCGTTTGGCCAGCAATCCAATAACGTGACCCAGCGCCAGGCGGCGCCCCCGCAAAATGCGGCCAAACCAGCTGCGCCTGCACCGACCGCTGCTGCGGCACCCAAGCGGCCCTGGGGTGCCATGCTGGGTGGCTTGGCAGCAGGTCTGGGCTTGGCCTGGCTGGCGAATTCCCTGGGCATGGGGGAAGGCTTTGGCCAGATGCTGATGTTTGGTCTGCTGGCCCTGGGCATCATGATGGCCGTGGGATGGTTCATGCGCTCCAGAAAAGCGGCGCAAGCCCAACATGGTGGCGCTCCCTCTCCCTTTGCATTTCAAGGGGCATCGCCCTCGCCGGTGGCTGCCAGCCCGGCGGCCTATAGCCCGGCCAACGTGGGCAATGATGCTTCGGCCCGGCCCTGGGAGCGCAACAGCATGTCATTTGACGGCGGCGATGCCGGCACTGCGCCGGGTTCGATGATCGGCTCTGCCATCGTTGGGTCTCAAGGCTGGGGCGTGCCCGCGGGCTTTGATGCCGATGGCTTCCTGAGCGCGGCGAAGGCCAATTTTGTGACCCTGCAGGCGGCGTGGGACAGGTCTGACATCAACGCTTTGCGCGCCATGATGACTGACACCATGTTGCGCGAAATCCAGACGCAACTGGCCGAGCGCGAAGCCCACACCGGCGTGCCCGCCAACCAGACCGATGTGGTCAAGATCGAAGCCCAACTGCTGGGCATTGAAGACCTGGGTGAGGCCTATATGGCCAGCGTCGAGTTCAACGGCATGATCCGTGAAGAACCGACGGCTGCGCCAAACCCGTTCCGCGAGGTCTGGAATATGAGCAAGCCCAAGAACGGCCAGAGCGGCTGGCTGGTCGCCGGCGTACAAGCCCTGCAATAGGGTCTAGGCATCTTTCCGGCCGTCTGGCCGGAAATTCAGGGAATAATTGGGGACTATGGCAACACAGTCCCCTTTTCAATTGTTCGAGGCTTTTCTGCAGAAATTGCCCTTGCCCAAGGTTCAACCACCAGCCTGGGCCGTGGATGAAGTTCGGCGCCGAATGGTCTCGTTGTTGAACCATATTTTGCTGCAAGAGCCCGAGGCGCAAGCCCGTCTTTTTAGACAAAAAGGGCGTGTAGTCCACGTCCAGTGGCGGTTCCTAGCTATATCTTTAATAGCAACACCGGCTGGATTGCTGGACTTGGCGCCCGCGGGCGCCCGGACCGACCTGAGTTTGGAATTGACCGAGGCGTCGCCTCTGGCGCTGGCCCAGCAGTTGCTGAGCGGCGACAAGCCGGCGGTGCGGGTCGACGGTGATGTGCAACTGGCCGCCGAGGTCAACTGGCTGGCCGATCATGTGGGCTGGGAGCTTGAGGAAGACCTGGCGCGACTGATTGGCGATGTACCCGCGCATGCGCTGGCTGACGGGGCGCGTCAACTCCGTCTGGCGTTGCGGCAGTTTCTGGTGCCCCAGGCGCCTAGTCGCACGCACCAGGCCCCGACATGACCCGCCTGTTTCGGGGGGTCTACATTGTCTGGGTGGCATTTCGCTATGGCCTGGATGAACTGGTCCTGACCAGCTTCCAGAAGCCCTGGTTGCGGGTGCTGGCACGCTTGATGTCAGTTGGGCGACGACTCGACGCGCCACGGGGGCAGCGCATTCGTGAAGCCTTGGAGCGCCTGGGCCCGATTTTTGTCAAATTCGGACAGGTCTTGTCCACCCGTCGTGACCTGCTACCGCTCGATATTGCGGATGAGTTGGCGCGGCTGCAAGACCAGGTGCCGCCGTTTGGCAGCGACGTGGCCATCGCCTCGATCGAGCGTGCCTTTGGCAAGAAAGTGGACGACATTTTTGAATCTTTCGAGCGCGAGCCGGTGGCCAGTGCCTCGATCGCTCAGGTGCATTTTGGGGTATTGAAGGACCGGCAGGGGCGCCGCCGCGATGTGGCGGTCAAGGTGCTGCGGCCGGGCATGCTCAAGGTGATAGAAAAAGACCTGAGCCTGATGCGCCTGATGGCCGGCTGGGTCGATGGCCTGTCGTCTGACGGGCGCCGGCTGAAGCCGCGCGAGGTGGTGGCCGAGTTCGATAAATACCTGCACGACGAACTCGATCTGGTGCGTGAGGCCTCCAGTGCGGCGCAACTGCGGCGCAACATGGCCGGGTTGGATCTGGTGCTGATTCCGGAGATGATCTGGGACTTCTGTACGACCGAAGTCATCGTGATGGAGCGCATGAATGGCATTCCGATCAGCCAGGTGGACCGGCTGCGCGCGGCAGGGGTAGACATCCCCAAATTGGCGCGTGATGGCGTGACCATTTTCTTCACCCAGGTGTTTCGGGATGGTTTTTTTCATGCCGACATGCACCCGGGCAACATCCAGGTCAGCGTCGAGCCAGCCACCTTCGGGCGCTATATCTCGCTCGATTTCGGCATTGTTGGCACGCTCACCGGCTCAGACAAAGAGTACCTGGCCCAGAACTTCACCGCGTTTTTCAGGCGCGACTACAAGCGGGTGGCTGAGTTGCACATTGAGTCGGGTTGGGTGCCGGCCAGCACACGGGTCGATGAGCTTGAGTCGGCCATCCGTTCGGTGTGCGAGCCCTACTTTGACAGGCCCCTGAAAGAGATTTCTTTGGGCTTGGTGTTGATGCGCTTGTTTCAGACTTCGCGGCGCTTCTCGGTTGAAATCCAGCCGCAGCTGGTGTTGCTGCAGAAAACGCTGCTCAATATCGAAGGCCTGGGGCGCCAGCTTGATCCGGAACTGGACCTGTGGAATACGGCCAAACCGTTTTTGGAAAAATGGATGATTGACCAGCTTGGCCCGGCCAAGTTGCTGCAAGAGCTGCGCAACGAGGCGCCGCAGTACGCCAAGCTGTTGCCCGAGCTGCCGCGCTTGCTGTATGAATTTTTGAAGTTACGCAAGCCGCAGCCGGACCGGCTGATGGCCGACTTGCTGGCCGAGCAAAAGCGCACCAACCGGCTGCTGCAGGGCGTGCTGTACGGCGGTTTTGGTTTCGTGCTGGGCTTGTTGGTGATGCAGCTCTGGACCCGCTTGCGAATCTTCTAGCGAATGTTCTACCGGGTGTTCTATCAGGGCCACCGGCCTATAATCTGAGGTTTTGCAAGCTGACCCCGAGCCTTATCGCCATGCCAATTTACGCCTATAAATGCGAGTCCTGCGGGTTTTCCAAGGACGTGTTGCAAAAAATGTCTGATCCGCCACTCTCGGATTGCCCGAAGTGCGGCGGAGGCACCTTCAAAAAACAGCTGACCGCAGCGGGCTTCCAGCTCAAGGGGTCAGGCTGGTACGCGACTGATTTCAAGGGCGGAAGTACGGCAGCGCCAGCCAGTACGTCCGGTGGCGAGGGTGGTGGTGGTAGTGGGGGTGGCGACAGCGCCAAACCCGCTGAGACGGGCGGAAAAACCGAAACCGCTGCTGCAGCACCGGCAGCCGCCAGTGGTTGCGCCACCTCTTGCGCTTGTCATTGATCTTGCCAGCGACTGATCTCAGACCCCCAATATGCATGTCAAAAAATACCTGATCACTGGCCTGTTGGTCTGGTTTCCTCTGGCCATTACCTTTTGGGTGCTGCTCTGGCTGGTGGGCCTGCTCGATGGCATTTTTGGTGGCTTCCTGACCGGTTTGTCGGCAGTCACTCCCAACGCGACCGGCGTGCAGCTGGAACAGTTGCGGCACATCCCGGGTCTGGGCGTGGTGCTGGTTTTCACCGCGCTACTCTTGACCGGCGCACTGGTCTCCAATGTGGCGGGGCGCTGGTGGCTCAAGCAGCTGAACAAGCTGTTCACCAATATTCCCATCTTCAAAACGGTGTACACCAGCGTCAAGAAGGTGTCGGACACGTTGTTTTCCAGCACTGGCAATGCCTTTCGCACCGCCCTGTTGGTGCAGTACCCACGCGCTGGCGCCTGGACCATCGCTTTTCAGACCGGCTCGCCGATTGGTGAGGTGGCAGAGCATCTGGGGCCGGATTTTGTCAGCGTCTATGTGCCGACCACACCCAACCCGACCAGCGGATTTTTCCTGATGGTGCCCCGCTCAGAGGTGATCGAGCTGAAGATGAGCGTCGATGAAGCGCTGACCTATGTGATTTCCATGGGGGTGGTGCCACCCTCTGCGGCGGCCAAAGCCGCCCCCCACTGATTCCTGTTGAAACCTGTCCCGCGCTTTGCCGGGGACTTTGAAAGCTGTTTATGGCCATGCGTTCCCATTATTGCGGTCTGGTGACCGAAGCCCTGCTGGGCCAGACAGTGACTCTGTGCGGTTGGGTTAACCGGCGCCGCGATCACGGTGGCGTTATTTTTGTGGATGTGCGTGACCGCGAAGGTTATGTGCAGGTGGTCTGCGACCCCGATCGGCCCGACATGTTCGCCACCGCTGAAGTGCTGCGCAATGAGTTTTGCATCCAGGTCAAGGGCCTGGTACGGGCCCGGCCGGCTGGTACCACCAATGACCAGCTCAAGAGCGGCAGCATCGAGGTGTTGTGCCATGAGCTCAAGGTGTTGAACCCCTCGGTCACACCGCCGTTCCAGCTGGACGACGTCAACCTGAGCGAAACCACCCGACTCACCCACCGGGTGCTGGACCTGCGCCGCCCGTACATGCAGAACAACCTGATGCTGCGCTACCGGGTGGCCATGGAGGTGCGCAAGTTTCTCGACTCCCATGGTTTTGTGGACATCGAGACCCCGATGCTCGGCAAGTCGACGCCAGAGGGCGCGCGCGACTACCTGGTGCCCAGCCGGGTCCATGATGGCCACTTCTTCGCGCTGCCACAGAGCCCGCAGCTGTTCAAGCAACTTCTGATGGTGGCCGGCTTCGACCGCTACTACCAGATCACCAAGTGTTTCCGCGACGAAGATTTGCGCGCTGACCGGCAGCCTGAGTTCACTCAGATTGACATTGAGACCTCGTTCCTGGCTGAGCAGGATATTCGCGATCTGTTCCAGGACATGATCAAAACGGTGTTTCTGAGCACGCTCAAGGTCGACCTGGGGGTGTTCCCGGTGATGACCTACGCCGAGGCCATGCACCAGTATGGCTCGGACAAGCCCGATTTGCGGGTGAAGCTGACGCTGACTGAACTCACTGATGTGATGGCCGATGTGGATTTCAAGGTGTTTGCCGGTGCTGCCACCATGAAGGACGGTCGTGTGGTGGGCCTGCGTATTCCTGGTGGCGCCCGCGAAACCGGCGGCCTGAGCCGCGGCGAGATTGATGCTTACACCGAGTTCGTCAAGATCTATGGGGCCAAAGGGCTGGCCTATATCAAGGTCAACGAGCGGGCGCGTGGCCGTGATGGCCTGCAGAGCCCGATCGTCAAGAACCTCCATGATCGGGCCCTGGCTGCGGTGCTGGAGCGCACGCAGGCGCAGGACGGCGACCTTATTTTCTTCGGCGCCGACAAGACCAAGGTGGTGAACGACGCCATTGGCGCGCTGCGGGTAAAGATCGGGCACAGCGAGTTCGGCAAGAAAAATGCCCTGTTCCAGACCGGTTGGCGCCCGCTCTGGGTGGTGGACTTCCCGATGTTTGAGTTCGACGAGGACGCACAGCGTTACACCGCGGTGCACCACCCGTTCACTGCGCCCAAAGAGGGGCATGAGGACTGGATGGTGACGGCCCCCGACAAATGCATTTCCCAGGGGTACGACATGGTACTAAACGGCTGGGAGATGGGCGGCGGCTCGGTGCGGATTCACCGTGCCGATGTGCAGCAAAAAGTGTTTGATGCGCTCAAGATCAGCCCCGAAGAGGCCCAGGACAAGTTTGGTTTCCTGCTCGACGCCCTGCAGTATGGCGCGCCGCCTCATGGCGGCATTGCGTTCGGACTGGATCGCATCGTGACGCTGATGACCGGCGCCGAGTCGATCCGGGACGTGATTGCCTTCCCCAAAACCCAGCGTGCCCAATGCTTGCTGACGCAGGCGCCCGGCTTGGTCGACGAGAAGCAGCTGCGCGAGCTGCACATCAAGTTGCGCAATACCGAGCTGGCAAAGCCAATTTGATCAAGCCCGCGCCCAGCGGGTGTAAGGCAGAATGTAAGGGCGCTCTCTGAGCGCTCTTTTCCATGGCCCAAACTTTCAAGATTCCCCAATCTGTGCTGGTGGTGATTCACACCCCGGCGCTCGAGGTCCTGCTGATCCGCCGGGCCGACGCGCCGGATTTCTGGCAGTCGGTGACTGGCAGCAAGGATGCGTTAGACGAAAGCTACAGTCAGACGGCGGTGCGCGAAGTGCTGGAGGAAACCGGCATCGACTGCGCCCCGGGGTCCGACTTGGCCGATGCGCTGCAGGATTGGCAGCTGGAAAACGTCTATGAGATTTACCCCCGTTGGCGGCACCGCTATGCGCCGGACGTGACCCGCAATACCGAGCACCTGTTTGGCTTGCGCGTGCCCAAGGCAATGCCTGTGCGCCTGAGCCCGCGCGAACACACCGCCGCACAATGGTTGCCCTACCAGCAGGCGGCAAGCGCCTGTTTCTCACCGTCCAACGCGGAGGCGATTCTGATGCTGCCGCGTTTTGTCACTCTGGGGGTGAGCCTGTGAAGCTGATCCGGGTGGCGACCTACAACATCCACAAAGGCGTGCAGGGGATCGGCCCCCGGCGGCGGCTGGAGATACATAACCTCGGGCATGCGGTCGAACAGTTGGATGTCGACATCGTGTGCCTTCAGGAAGTGCGCCGGGTGCACCGGCGTGAGCAGGCCTATTTCACCCACTGGCCTGAGTTGCCGCAAGCCGAATTTCTGGCGCCAGAGGGCTATGAGGCGGTTTATCGCACCAACGCATTCACCCGGCACGGCGAGCACGGCAATGCGATGCTGTCACGGTGGCCCGTGGTATCGCACCAGCATGAAGACATGTCAGACCACCGCTTTGAGCAGCGCGGTCTGCTGCATGCGGAGGTCTTGTTGCATGACACCTCGATTCATGTGGTGGTGGTGCATCTTGGGCTGATTCGGGCCAGTCGCGTGCGCCAGGTGACGCAGCTGCAGCGTTTTATCAGCCGTGAAATTCCGCCGGAGGCGCCCTTGCTCGTGGCCGGTGACTACAATGACTGGGGCAACCAGGTCCAGCTGGCGCTGGCGCAATCGCAATTGACGGCCTATGCCGGCAAGGGGCAGGCCACGTTCCCTTCGCGCTTGCCATTGGTGCAGCTGGACTACGTGTATGCCCGCGGTTTGGTGCCCATGCCGGTCCATGTGCCGCGCGGCCGGATCTGGGGCCAGATGTCCGACCACTTGCCTCTGATCGCTGAGTTTGGTTTGCCCGAGTGAGCGGAACCAGGCATGGCGCAACTTCAGCTCGGGCATCAGCTTCAGTTGCTTCAAGGCGGCCAGGCTTTCTTTCCTGCACTGATCGAAGCGATTGACGCCAGTGTGCACGAAGTGCGCATGGAAACCTACATTTTCAATGCGGAGGGCAGCGGTGCTTTGGTGGCGGCCGCTCTGGAGCGGGCCGCTTTGCGTGGGGTGGTGGTCAACTTGGTGATGGATGGCGTTGGTACCCCGGCGCTGGATCAGCACTGGCGCAGCCGGTTCCTGGCTGCAGGTGTGGTCTGGCGGATTTTTGCCCCGATGGGACGGTTTGGATTGCTGATTCCGAGCCGATGGCGCAGGCTGCACCGCAAGCTGTGCGTGGTGGACGGTCAGGTGGCCTTTTGCGGCGGCGTCAATGTGCTGGACGATTTTTTTGACCCCAACCATGGCGCACTGAGTCTGCCTCGTCTTGACTTTTCGGTGCGTGTGACCGGGCCACTGGTGCAGGAAGTGCATGCCGTTCTGGCGCAGTTTTGGTGGCGCCTGCAAGCGGTTCGAACGGCGCAGCAGATCGACTTGCGTGCCACCTGGCAGGCCCTGCATCAGGCCGTGGCGTTGGCTCGGCCGAGCCAGCTGACGTCACCCGCCACAGCAGCGCCTGGTGCCGCGGCAGGGGCCCGCGCAGCCTTGGTGTTGCGCGATAACCTGCGCCACCGGACCGAGATCGAGCGGGCCTACCGAAAAGCCATTGGTGAGGCGACCCAGGAAATCATCATTGCCAACGCCTATTTTTTGCCTGGACGCAAACTGCGCAGTAGCCTGATCCATGCGGCCCGCCGGGGCGTGCGGGTGCGCCTGCTGTTGCAGGGGCGTTACGAGTATTTCATGCAGTACCATGCCGCCCGCCCCGTGTATGGTGTCCTGTTGGCGGCCGGGGTTGAAATCCATGAGTATTCGGTCAGTTTCTTGCACGCCAAGGTGGCGGTGATTGACAGCCGTTGGGCCACCGTGGGCTCATCTAACCTTGACCCATTGAGCCTGCTGCTCGCGCGGGAGGCCAATGTGGTGGTGGAAGACCCGGCTTTTGCACGCGAACTGCGGACCCAACTGGAGCAGGCAATAGAACAAGGCGGCGTACGGGTCGACCCCAAAACCTACGCTGACCGGTCTTGGCGCTTGCGCCTGCTGGATCGCGTGGCCTTTGGCTTGATGCGCCTGGCGCTGTTCCTCACCGGCAATCGCTACTGAATACATAGCAGACAATGACCGCACAGCAAGGGCTGGAGCCGAAAAACCCTACAGGGCAAAGACTGGTACCATTTGTCCATGTTAATGCCAACGACCAGCCGAATGAACCAGACCGACGCAGATGAGGGAACGCCTGTTTCCGTAAAAATCCGGGAGCGGCTGCTGGCTTCTCGCCGCCGATTCCACGCCAACGACAACATTGCCGACTTCATTGAGCCCGGTGAATTGGAAAAACTGCTTGATGAGGTGGAAAGCAAAATGCAAGCGGTGCTCGGCAGCTTGGTGATCGATACCGAGAACGACCACAACACCGGCCAAACAGCACGCCGCGTGGCCAAGATGTACCTCAATGAGGTGTTTCGCGGGCGCTATGTCAAGAGCCCGACGGTCACCGAATTCCCCAACGCCGAGCACCTCAATGAGCTGATGATCGTCGGCCCGATCACGGTTCGAAGTGCCTGTAGCCACCATCTGTGCCCGGTGATCGGTCAAATCTGGATTGGTGTGCTGCCCAACGAACACACCAATGTGATCGGTCTGTCCAAGTACGCGCGGCTGGCCGAGTGGATCATGGGCCGCCCGCAGATCCAGGAAGAAGCCGTGGTTCAACTGGCAGACCTGATCCAGCAAAAAACGCAGCCCGACGGGTTGGCTATCGTGATGGAGGCGACCCACTTTTGCATGGGATGGCGCGGCGTCAAGGATGTCGACAGCAAGATGATCAATTCGGTGATGCGTGGCAGTTTTCTCAAAGACGCCAACCTGCGGCGCGAGTTTCTGTCACTTTTACCCAGGAAGAGCTGATCATGTTGGTCCGTTTACTTTATGCCAGTCGCGCCATTGATACCAGCCCGGACGCGATCGAGACGATCCTGGCGCAATCGCGTTTACATAACCCCGAATGCGGCATCACCGGCATCCTGTGCTACGGCGGCGGCATTTTTCTGCAGGCGATCGAGGGCGGGCGCATGCCTGTCAGTGAGCTCTATGGCCATATCCAGCGCGATTCGCGGCACAAAGATGTGGTGCTGCTGCACTATGAAGAAATCCCCGAGCGGCGGTTTGGCGGCTGGACCATGGGGCAAGTCAATATGTCGCGTATCAACGCGTCGATCCTGCTCAAATATGCAGAAAAGCCCGAGCTCGACCCCTATTCAGTCTCTGGCAAGGTGTCATTGGCGCTGCTGGAGGAGCTGATGGCCACCGCCAGCATCATCGGTCGCGCCTGAGGTTTTGGGCCCCGGTAGCCCCGTGCCGCCGTCCGGCGGCGCGCCGCAGCGTGCTGACCTGGTCGGATGCGACTTTTCCAGCAGTCCCTCGCGCCGCAAGCCGATCGTGCTCGCCCACGGCAGCCAGAAGGGTGGCCGGGTACAGCTGAGCGGGCTGGAGCGGCTGGAGTCTCTCGATGCGTTTAGCGCCTGGTTGCAGAAGCCACTGTCCTGGGTGGGCGGCTTTGACCTGCCCTTTGGTCTGCCGCGTGAACTGGTGCAGGTGCTGGGTTGGCCCTTGCAGTGGGAGCCATGCATCCGGCATTACGCTGGCTTGAGCCGTCCAGACATTCGCCAGCAGTTTGCCGCTTTTTGCGCGCAGCGCCCGGTTGGCGGCAAGTTTGCCCATCGCGCGACTGATCGGCCTGCCGGATCAAGCCCCTCCATGAAATGGGTGAATCCGCCGGTGGCGTTCATGCTGCATGCCGGCGTGCCGCGCTTGTTGGCCGCGGGGGTGTGCCTGCCGGGTCTGCACCCTGGCGATCCGATCGACCGGTTTGGCGACGGGCAGCCCCGGCGCGTCGCGCTGGAGGCCTATCCGGGCCTGCTTGCGCGTGAGCTGCTGGGTTCGCGCAGCTACAAGAGTGATGACCGGGCCAAACAGACGCCCGAACGCCTGATTGCGCGCAAAGACCTCATTACCTGGCTGGAAAACGGTCGAACCCGACTGGCCTTGCAACTCAAGCTGACGCACTCGCAACGCGATGTGCTGGTGGATGATGCCAGCGGGGATTCACTGGACGCCGTGCTGTGTTTGCTGCAAGCGGCCTGGGCTCAGGTTCAGCGGGAGCAGGGCAACCCAGGCTACGGCCTGCCGGCTGAGCTGGACCCGCTGGAGGGCTGGATCATCAGCGCATGATCGCTTCTTGCAGCTTGCCTGCCAGCTGAGAAACGGCCAGCGCGGCAGGGCTGCCCGGCATGGACTGCATCAGCAACTGGCGCCGCATGATGGCCTGGCGTACCTGGGGATCGGCTGGAATGTCACCCATGTGGATCAAGCGCAATTGCCGACCCGGTTCACTGGGTACAAAGCGGTCCAGCACCTGTTGCAATTGCGCGGTGATGGCGCGCCCGTCGCCCAGGCGCGCGGTTTGATTCACCACGATCCGGATGTTCTGGCGTTTTTGTTGCCCGGCCAGCACCTTGATGGTGGCATAGGCGTCGGTCAGGGAGGTTGGCTCTGGCGTGGCGACGACCAGCACCTCTGAGGCCAGCGACACCGCAAACAGGACGACATCGGAAATGCCGGCACCGGTATCGAGCAGCACGATGTCGTAGTGCGGCGTCAGGCCATTCATGATGCGAAGAAAATCGTCGCGCACCTCAGTGCTCAGCCGCGAGTACTCCACCATGCCAGAGCCGGCCAGCAGCACGGAGAAGCCGCCAGGGGCGCGGACGATCGCGTCTTCGAGCTTGGCTTTGCCCGTGAACACATCGTGCAGCGTGACTTTGGGGTAGAGATTGAGCACCACATCGAGGTTGGCCAGTCCGAGGTCGGCATCCAGCACCAGCACGCGGTTGCCGCGTTTGGCCAGGGCTGCCGCCAGATTGGCTGATACGAAAGTCTTGCCCACACCGCCCTTGCCACTGGTCACTGCCAACACTTTGCCCATGGGCTTGGGTCGGGACGGACTAGCCGCAGGCAGGTCTTTGGGAGGGTTCAGCACATCGGTCATCGTCAATTCACCTTATTCATTGCGCTGCCCGCGGCGCTTCGCCCGGTGCATCATTGGCCACACTCTCGATCCAGGCGGCATCGCCGAGCGAAAGGTGCCCAAACAATAGATTTTTTTCTTCTGCGCTGACCGAGATTTCTTGTTGTGCGTCGATGCAAACCCGGTTGCGCCCCTCTGATTTGGCCCGGTACAACTGCAGGTCGGCGCGGTCTGTCCAAAGTGCCGTGGTGGAGCGGATCCACTCGGGAGCGAAGGCGCCGCCAATGCTGACCGTCACTTGTAGTTCGGTTCGGCTGACCAGTGGAATGCGCAGGGATTGGATATTTTCGCGGATCCGGTCTGCCACGATATGGCCGAAGGCGACCTCGCAAGACGGCAGAATCACAGCGAATTCCTCACCACCGTAACGGGCCACCGTGTCCATGGGTCGCACACAATCTGCCAGGCACTGGGCGATGGCCTGCAGCACCTGGTCGCCCGCCGGATGGCCGTGGGTGTCATTGATTTTCTTGAAGTGGTCGATGTCAAGCATGAGCAACAGGGCCGGCTCGCCGGAGCGCGCGACCGCGTCGATTTCACGGCCCAGTACGTGCCGAAAATGACGGCGGTTGGCCAGGCCGGTCAATGGATCTTTCAGTGACAGCTCACACAGCTGGTCAATCACACTCTGCAGAAAACCCGAGGGCGATGTGCTTGGATCCGGCAATCGGATTAATGGATCGTGCCCCAGCAATGCGAGGGCGCCTTCCAGGTGCAAATCACGCAGATTGATCATGGGTTATCACGTTGGTTGAAGCCGGGACAGGGCAGCAGCGAGGGGCAAAGCAAGCTGTTGAAACCAAGTCTAACAGCATGAAATTCCCTCAATCCGCTGAATTGGCGGAGGATGATGTGGCTTCCTTTGCAGCCGCGGTGGTGCGACCGTTTCAAGGTTGGGGGCCGCACACGGTGCATTGCGGGTTGCGGGGCAAGCGAAGCTCTTGCCATGACATGGCCCGACCATCCAGCATCAACAGACGCCCTGTCAGCGGCTGGCCCGCGCCGCTGATTAATTTGAGTGCCTCGGCCGCCTGCATGGCGCCGATGATGCCCACCAGCGGCGCAAACACACCCATGGTGGCGCAGCGGGTTTCCTCAAAATCCTGATCGGGGGGGAAAACACAAGCGTAGCAGGGCGAGTCGTCCGCACGCGGGTCGTAGACGCAGATCTGGCCGTCAAAGCGGATGGCCGCACCCGACACCAAGGGTTTGCGGTGCTTGACGCAGGCGGCGTTGATGGCGTGCCGGGTGGCGAAGTTGTCACAGCAGTCCAGCACCAAGTCAGCCCGTGCCACCTCTCGGTCCAGCAAGGCAGCGTCGGCCCGCAGGGGCAGGGCCACGACGGTGACGTCTGGATTCAGGGCCGCCACAGCGGCATGCACTGAGCTGGCTTTGCCCTGCCCGATGCGGTCGGTGGTGTGGGCAATCTGACGCTGCAGGTTGGTGAGGTCGACCACATCATGGTCGGCCACGGTGAGGTGGCCGACGCCGGCCGAACCCAGATACAGGGCCACCGGCGAGCCCAGCCCACCCGCGCCCACCATCAGCACCCGGCTGGCCAGAATGCGCTCCTGCCCTTCGATCCCGATCTCATCGAGCAGGATGTGGCGCGAGTAGCGCAGCAGCTGGTCGTCCGTCATGGGCGGTCAGTCTTCTTTCTTCTCTTCCTTGCGTACAGTCAGCGTTTTGCTGACCAAGACGGGGCGTCCCTTGAGCTGGTTGAGTGCCTGGATCAGCTGGAAATCCTTGTCGGAGCCGTACTCGGGTAGCTTGCGATCGGCCACTGGCTTCTTCATCTCGTCCTCGAGTTTTTTGCGGGCTTCTTCCCGCGCTTTTTCGCGAGCGACGTCTTTCACCTCAGCGCCTTGACCGCTGCCCAAGTGTTTTTCCAGGTCAGCCTCTCGGGTGCGTAGTGCCGCAAACAGGTTACCTTCTTCGGTTTCATCGAGCATGACGTCTGGCACGATCCCCTTGGCCTGAATCGACTTGCCGCTGGGCGTGTAGTAGCGGCTGGTGGTGAGCTTGAGTCCGGCACTGGGACAGTTGTCCATCCGGAAGGCCGGCTCCAGGCAGACCGCGGTCTGGACCGACCCCTTGCCGAAGGTCTGGTTGCCCATCAGCGTGGCTCGCTTGTGGTCTTGCAACGCACCAGCAACGATTTCGCTGGCGGAGGCCGAGCCTTCATTGACAAGCACCACCAGCGGCACGGTCTTGAACACACCTTTGGTCGCATCATGCAGGCGCTTGAGCGGATCAGAGCCACCGCGCCGCTGGTAAAACTCAGGCGCGGCCTTGTAGATGAACTTGCTCTCTGGTAACTGCCCGTTAGCTGACACCACGGTCACGTTCTCTGGCAGAAAGGCCGCCGAGAGCGCCACCGCGGCATCGAGGTAACCGCCCGGGTCATTGCGCAGGTCAAGCACCATGCCCTTGAGTTGAGGGTCCTGCTTGTAGATCTCCTCGGCCTTTCGGGCGAAGTCTTCCACCGTGCGTTCCTGGAACTGGCTGACCCGGATCCAGCCATAGCCGGGCTCAACCAGTTTGCCGCGCACCGACAGGGTGCGAATCTCGTCGCGCGTGATGGTGACCGGGAAACTGCGGTTCTCTGACTTGCGCAGAATGGTCAGGATCACCTTGGTGTTGGGCTCGCCACGCATGCGCTTGACGGCCTCATTGAGTGTCAGGCCCTTGACCAGGGTGTCGTCGATTTTGCTGATCAGGTCACTGGGCTTGAGCCCCGCGCGGTGTGCTGGCGAACCCTCAATCGGGGACACCACTTTGACCAAGCCCTCTTCCATGGCAATCTCAATGCCAACGCCGACAAATTTGCCGGTGGTGCCCTCGTTGAACTCCTTGAGTGCTTTCTTGTCAAGGTATTGCGAGTGCGGGTCCAGGCTGGACACCATGCCAACAATGGCATCGGTGATGAGCTTTTTGTCGTCGAGGGGTTCGACGTAATTGCTTTTGACCATGCCAAACACGGCAGCAAGCTGCTGCAGCTCTTCAAGGGGTAGCGGCGCGAGCGTGCCCCGTGCCACGGTTTGCAGTGACACGGTTGTCAAAGCACCGGCCATAACGCCCAGTGCCACCCAGCCGCTGATCTTCAGTTTTTGTCCCATAGTCTTTCCTGTGCGGTACCAATGTACACGGTTGGATGCCGCAGACCTTGCGGAGTTCCCTATTTACCTAGGCTTTACCTTGCGAAGCCACAGCGGCTGCGGCTTTGGCGACAGCTTCGGCATCACCGAGGTAGTAATGGCGTAGCGGCTTGAGCTCGTCGTCAAGCTCGTACACCAGCGGAATGCCGTTGGGGATGTTCAGCCCGACGATGTCCTGATCAGAGATGCCGTCCAGGTACTTCACCAGGGCCCGGATCGAGTTGCCATGCGCGGCCACCACCAGGCGCCGGCCGCTCTTGAGCGCGGGTGCGAGCGCCTCGTTCCAAAACGGCATGACCCGGGCGACGGTGTCTTTGAGGCATTCGGTCAGTGGCACCTGCTCGGGCTTGAGCCGTGCATAGCGCGGGTCGCCGCGCTCGCAGCGCGGATCGGCCGGGTCCAGTGCTGGTGGTGGCACGTCGTAGCTGCGCCGCCAGGCCAGTACCTGAGCCTCGCCGTACTGGCGCGCCATGTCGGCCTTGTTCAGGCCCTGCAGGGCGCCGTAATGGCGCTCGTTCAGGCGCCAGTGGTTGACCACGGGTAGCCAGGTGCGGTCCATCTCGTCGAGCACATGCCACAGGGTGCGGGTGGCGCGCTTGAGGACACTGGTGTAGGCGACGTCAAAGTCAAAGCCGGCAGCTTTCAGCAGTCGGCCGGCATTTTTGGCCTGCGCCAGGCCGGTGTCTGTGAGGTCGACGTCAGTCCAGCCAGTGAAACGGTTTTCAAGGTTCCAGGTCGATTCGCCGTGGCGGATAAGAACAAGTTTATGCATGGTCTGGCGTGACAGGGTTGGGGCTGGGGTTCCCGGAATACGGGGCGCTGGCGTGTGGCCAAGCCGCAGGCGCACTACACTGCGCACCTCGCCATTCTAAAATGAGGTACAGAGCCATGCGGCCTGAGTTGAAAGAAAAGGAAACAAGTTGAAATTCATCGTCGATAACTGGATGTTGATCAGCGTGGCGCTGGTGTCTGGCAGCTTGCTGTTGTGGCCGGCGATCCAGGGCGCCAGTGTCACCGGTCTGAGCGCGACACAAGCCGTGCAGTTGATCAACCGCGAAAAAGCCGTGGTAGTGGATGTGTGCGAAGCCGAGGAATTTGCCGCCGGGCATGTGGTAGGCGCCAAAAATGTGCCACTCAACCAGCTTGAAGACAAGTTGCCTGGGCTGGTCAAGAACAAGTCGGTGCCGCTGATTCTGGTTTGTCAGAGCGGGGCTCGCTCGGGCCGGGCCCTGGCTGTGGCCAAGAAGCTGGGCTACGAGCAGGCGCAGTCGCTCGCGGGTGGCCTGGCCAGCTGGCGCAGTGCCAACCTGCCCCTGGAAAAAGCCTGACCCGCCTTTAACCCCCCCGTTACCCCCGATATTGTTGAGTTTCCGCCCCAATCGCGAGAGAGATTTGCCATGCAAGCCGTCAAGATGTACACCACCGCTGTCTGCCCGTATTGCGTTCGGGCCAAGCAGATTCTCAAGGCGCGCGGCGTTGAGGCGATTGAAGAAATCCGCATCGATATCGACCCCGAGCAACGCCAGCACATGATGGACATCACCGGCCGGCGCACCGTGCCCCAGATCTTTATCGGAGCTACCCATGTGGGTGGCTGCGATGACCTGATGGCACTGGACGGGCAGGGCGGGTTGATGCCGCTGCTGCAGGCGGCGGCCTGAGATAATCCCCGGCTGATCCCGCCTGTTGGCCCAACTTCGCGGCCTGGGTAAGGGTTTTTATTGACCAGAAAGTACCGCCATGGCAGAGCAACTCGACCCCGTTTTTCAGATTCAGCGCGTCTACCTCAAGGAAGCCTCGTTGGAGCAACCCAATTCCCCCGCCATCCTGCTGGAGCAGGAATCCCCCACGGTGGATATCCAGCTGGGTGTGAATGCCAACCCGGTGGCAGAGGGTGTGTTTGAGGTCACCGTCACCGCGACGGTGCAGACCAAGATCAAGGACAAGACCGTGTTCTTGGCCGAGGTGATGCAGGCCGGGATCTTTGAGATCCGCAACGTGCCGGCTGAGCAGATGAGCCAGATCATGGGCATTGCCTGCCCGCAGATCGTCTACCCTTACCTGCGCGGTAATGTGGCCGATTTGATCCAGCGCGGTGGTTTTCCGCCGGTCCATCTGTCGGAAATCAATTTCCAGGCGATGTACGAGCAGCAACAGCAGGCTGCAGCAGACGACGCGCCCCGCATCGTCACTCAGTGATCATTTAGGCCTCTAGCCCTTGTACGGCGGGCATAGTTTGCTATGAATATCGTAGTAATCGGTGCCGGAGCCTGGGGCACGGCGCTGGCTATCAATGCTGCCAGCCACTGGCAGGCCAAGCACACCGTGACCCTGTGGGCACGCGACGTCGCCCAAGTGGCGGCACTGCAGGCCGTGCGAGAGAACCAGCGCTATTTGCCGGCGGTGGCTTTGCCGCCTTCGCTGCAGGTGCTGGGCCCGTCGCACACCCCGGTTGCGGCGCTGGCCGCTGACGCTGAGTTGGTGGTGCTGGCCACGCCGATGGCCGGCTTGCGCAGTCTGCTGACGCAACTGGCTGACTGCCGCGTCCCCGTGGCCTGGCTGTGCAAGGGCTTTGAGCCCGGTGCCGCCGGCAGCGCCGGCCTGCTGGCACACGAAATCCAGACCCTGGTGGCGCCGGCCGTGCTGGGCGGCGCGCTGAGCGGCCCGAGTTTTGCGCTGGAGGTGGCGCGTGGCCAGCCAACCGCGCTGGTGGCGGCCAGCCCGCACCCGGTGGTGCGGCAGGCGCTGGTGGCGGCCTTTCATGGCCCGACGCTGCGCGTTTATGCGAATGACGACTTGGTCGGTGTTGAGGTGGGTGGTGCGGTCAAGAACGTGCTGGCCATTGCCACCGGTCTGTGCGACGGCCTGAATCTTGGCCTGAATGCGCGCGCGGCGCTGATCACCCGCGGCTTGACTGAGATGACGCGTTTGGGCGTGGCCCTGGGCGCACGGCCCGACACTTTCATGGGTTTGAGTGGTTTGGGTGACCTGGTGCTGACGGCCACGGGCAGCCTGTCGCGCAACCGGCAGGTGGGCTTGGCGCTGGCTACCGGTCAGAGCTGCGCGCAGGCCGTGGCGTCACTAGGTCATGTGGCCGAAGGCGTGTACAGCGCTCGTACGGTGGTCGAGCGGGCCCGTCAATTGGGGCTGGAGATGCCTATTGCGCAAACGGTGGTGGCGCTGCTGGACGGTGAACTGCTGGCGGCTGACGCGGTGGCACGTTTGATGGGGCGCGAGCCAACGGGCGAGACGGCTTGAGTCTTGCCGCGCCGTTGAGGCTCAGGCCGGTGTGTAGGCCAGCCGCACGTAGATCGGCGCGAAGGCCTCGGCCTGGGTGATCTCAACCAGGGTCTCCTTGGCCAGCTCCAGCAGGGCAATAAAGGTCACTACCAGCACTGGTGCGCCGCTGCTGGCGTCAAACAGGGCTTCAAATTCGACAAAACGGCGCCCCTGCAATTTTTTGAGGACCAGGCTCATGTGCTCGCGCACCGAAAGCTCGGCGCGGGTGATGTGGTGGTGCTGGACCAGCCGGGCCCGTTTCAGGATGTCACGCCAGGCCTCTTGCAGGTCAGCCAGGTGCACTTCGGGGAATCGGGGCTGCAGCGATTGTTCGATGAACACCTGAGCCTTGAGGAAATCTCGGCCTAGCTGGGGCAGCGCATTCAGGCGGGCCGCAGACAGCTTCATTTGCTCGTATTCCAGCAGCCGGCGCACCAACTCGGCGCGCGGGTCTTCGGCTTCCTGGCCCTCGGCCACCCTGCGCGGCGGTAACAGCATGCGCGACTTGATCTCGATCAGCATGGCGGCCATCAGCAGGTACTCGGCCGCCAACTCCAAATTGCGGCCGCGGATTTCTTCCACGTAGCTCAGGTACTGGCGGGTCACCCCGGCCATGGGAATGTCGAGGATATTGAAGTTTTGCTTGCGGATCAGGTAGAGCAGTAAATCCAACGGGCCCTCGAAGGCCTCCAGAAACACCTCCAGCGCATCGGGCGGGATGTACAGGTCTTGCGGCATGGCGAACAGCGGCTCGCCATAAAGCCGCGCTACCGCCACGTGGTCGACCACCTCCGGCATGGTGGCCACCTCGGCCATGCTCAGCCCTGGGCGCTGTCAGTCTGGTAGACGTAAGGCTTTTGTGCCACGCCACCCTCACGGTACTCGCCCTGCGCGCTGCGATCCACCACCTTGTCCCACAAGAGCTCGCGGCCTTGACGCTGTTTGCCTTCGAGCTTGGGGTCTTTGGCCTTGAGCGAGTCGATGAAGCGGGTGACTTCAGATTGGTAGGGGGTGCGGTAGAAGAAACTCATGGGTGTGACCTTTCAGCCTATTTTAGCGGCCCGCCAAGCCGCGCTGGATTCCCGTACTGCCATGGCCAGTAACTGGCGTCAGATGGGCTGCAGGTGCCGCCGCAGGTCGGTCCAGATTGGTCGGAGCACCAGTGCCAGCAAGACCAGGGCCAGCGGCAATGACATGATGAAACCTGCCTGCTTGAAGCCCATGGCCCCGACCAGTCCGCCCACCAGAAAGCTGGCGATCAGCTTGCCCTGCAGCGCCAGTTTGTGCCGGTTGGCAAGCACTGGGTTCGGGTCGTGACTGCCATTCACGTAAAGCAGTTTGCCCAACTCGATGCCGAAGTCGGTCAACAGCCCGGTCACGTGGGTGGTGCGGATTTCGGCGCGCGAAATCTTGGTGATCACGGCATTTTGCAAGCCCATGATGAAACACAGCAGCAGCACCGTCAGGGGCACAAAAATGGCCCCCGCCAGGTTGATGGCGCCACCAAACAGCCCGAAGATCAGCAGTAGCAGGGACTCCAGCAACAGCGGCAGGCCATAGGCGCTGAGCAGGGCGCGGCGCAGACCCCAGTTCACCAGCACGGCGGTGCACATGGCGCCGCCCAGAAACGCCAGCAGCATGCTCAGGCTACCCAGCGCCAGCAGCAGGTTGCCCAGCACCAGGGCGTCGGCAATGGTCGACACCACGCCGGTCATGTGCGAGGTGTACTGGCCCACGGCCAGAAAGCCGCCGGCATTGGTGGCGCCGGCTACAAATGTCAGGGTTACACCCAGACGGGTGTTCGCCTGGGGGGTGCGTTCTATGTCTGTCCAGCCGCGGATCCAGGGAATCATGGTGATCTCGCAGTCTGAAAGTAGGGGGAAGGGCTAGCGGACCCGCAAGCCGGGCGTGGCCCCCGGCCCTGGGTTCAGGATGAAGATACCCGGCTGGGCTTTTTCGTTGCCATGGCTGGCCGCCAGCACCATGCCCTCGGACACACCAAACTTCATTTTGCGGGGCGCCAGGTTGGCCACCAGCACGGTGAGCTGCCCGGTCAGCTGCTCGGGCCGGTAGGCGCTGGCAATGCCACTGAACACGTTGCGCAGCCGGGGCTGGCCGGCGGCGTCGGTCTCGCCTGCGTCCAGGGTCAGGCGCAGCAGCTTGCTGGAGCCCTCTACCGCCTCACACTGCACGATTTTGGCGATGCGCAGGTCCACCTTGGTAAAGTCGTCGATGCTGATCGGTGCGCCGATGTCTTCGCCACCCGGTGCTACGGATTCAATAGCTGGAACGCCAGTATCCACGGGGGCTGGGGCCTCAAACAATGCCTCAAGTTGTTTAGTGTCAACGCGCTGCATCAGGTGCTGGTAGCTGCCGATGCGGTGGCCCGCACCCAGCGCCACGCCGGCATCCGCCAGCGTCAGCGGGGCTACACCCAGCAGCGCCTCGACCTGGGCCGCCAGCGTGGGCAGCACTGGCTTCAGGTAGACCGAGAGCACGCGGAAGGCTTCGATGCACACGGTGCACACGTCCTGCAGGCGCGCGTCCATACCGGCCTGTTTGGCCAGTTCCCAGGGTTTGTTGGCATCCACGTACTCGTTGACGCGGTCGGCCAGCAGCATGGTGTCGCGCAGGGCGCGTGCCGTGTCGCGGTTCTCGTACAGCTGGGCGATGGTGTCTTGTGCGCTGCGCAGACTGTGCAGCAGCGCCTGCCCGTCGGCCGACACCTCGCCCAGTGCACCGTCAAAGCGCTTGGCGATGAAGCCGGCCGCCCGGCTGGCGATGTTGACGTATTTGCCGATCAGGTCGCTGTTGACCCGCGCCATGAAGTCCTCGGGGTTGAACTCGACGTCTTCGTTGCGACCGTTGAGCTTGGCCGCCAGGTAGTAGCGCAGCCATTCGGGGTTCATGCCCAGGCTCAGGTATTTAAGTGGGTCCAGGCCGGTGCCCCGGCTCTTGCTCATTTTTTCGCTGTTGACGGTCAGGAAACCGTGCACGTTGATCGCGTCGGGCACCTTGCGGCCGCTGAACTGCAGCATGGCCGGCCAGAACAGGGTGTGGAAGGTGATGATGTCCTTGCCAATGAAGTGCACCTGCTCGGTGGCCGGGTCGGCCAGAAAGGCGTCAAACTGCTGAGCGCCCAGCACCGCGTCACCCGCGCGGCGCACAAACAGGTTCTTGAGCGAGGCTAGGTAGCCGATGGGGGCGTCAAGCCAGACATAAAAGTACTTGCCGGGCGCATCGGGGATCTCGATGCCGAAGTAAGGCGCGTCGCGGCTGATGTCCCAGTCGCCCAGGTCGCGCTGGCCGTCTTCCTTGGGCAGCAGCCATTCCTTGATCTTGTTGAACACCTCGGGCTGCAGGTGCGGCACGCCGCGGGAATTGCTGCCCTGGGTCCAGGCCTCCAGAAAGGCGGCGCAGCGCGGGTCGGACAACTGGAAGAAATAGTGCTCCGAGTCGCGCAGCACCGGCGTGGCGCCAGACAGGGCCGAGTAGGGGTTTTTGAGTTCCGTCGGGCTGTAGACCGCGCCGCAGGACTCGCAGTTGTCACCGTACTGGTCTTTGGTGCCGCACTTGGGGCATTCGCCTTTGATGAAGCGGTCGGGCAGGAACATACCGCGTTCGGGGTCAAAAAACTGGGCGATGGTGCGGGTGGCGATCAGGCCGTTGGCCTTGAGGCTGCGGTAAATGGCCTGCGCCAGTTCGTGGTTCTCGGCGCCGTCGGTGGAGTGCCAGTTGTCAAAGGCGATGTGAAAGCCATCCAGGTAGGGCTTGCGGCCGGCGGCAATGTCGGCCACAAACTGCTGCGGCGTCTTGCCGGCCTTTTGCGCCGCGATCATGATGGGCGCGCCATGCGCATCGTCGGCGCAGACAAAGTGCACCGCGTGGCCCTGCATGCGCTGGAACCGCACCCAAATGTCGGCCTGGATGTACTCCATGATGTGGCCGATGTGGAAGGTGCCGTTGGCGTAGGGCAGGGCGGTGGTGACAAACAGTTGGCGCGACATGGGGGCTGGGGCTTTCGGGCGGTGAGAGGCTGATTTTAGTCAGCGGGGGTGGGCAGGGCCAGCGCTATCAGCCGGGTAGTTTCATGCTTTATTTGTATATCCTATATATACTTTGGTGTCCAAGGAGGTAAGCCGATGTTGACCCGAGTTTTCAAGAGCGGCAATTCGCTGGCCGTGCGCATCCCCAAAGAGCTGGCTTTTGTAGAGGGCGCGCAGGACATTGACATCGAGCGTGTGGGCAACACGCTGGTGTTGCGCCCGGTGGTGCAGGCCACCATTGGCGATCTGACCCCCATCCTGTCTCTGTTCAGCCCCGACTTCATGGCCGAAGGGCGGGAGTTTCACGAACAACGCGAACGCGATTGGAGCGGTAACGGCCCCCTGAGCGTTGATGCAAGCCCTGGCTCGGTCATCGACAAAGCGCAGGGTTGAGCCCCATGCGCTACCTGCTTGACACCAATATTTGCATTTACATCATCAAGCGCCAGCCGCCCCAAGTGCTGCGGCGGCTCCAAGCCTTGGCGCAGGGCAACGCCGTGATGTCGGTGGTGACTTACGCCGAACTGCGTGCAGGGCTGGAAATGCAGACCGCCAACCGGGCACAGGACGAAGTCGTGCTGGCCTTGTTGACACAGCGCATTCCGGTGCTGCCATTCAATGAGTCTGATGCGAAAAGTTTTGGCCTGCTGCGCGCTGCTGTGCGTGACCGCCGCCGCGACGCCCTGAACCAGCTGATTGCCGCCCACGCGCTCAGCCTTGGACTGACGCTGGTCACCAACAACGAGGCCGATTTCAAGGACTATCCCGGGCTGAAGGTGGAAAACTGGGTAGGGTGACCGGTGAATCGTTGGGCCTCGCTATCGGGTCGATACGACCACCAAATCAGCTTTTTGAGCTTTATGCCGTGGGCATATCGGTTACGGCTGACTCCTCAAGCCCCCATCCTCACGCCATCCAGTCTTCCAGTACCAGCCCGGGAACATGTTCAAAATGTCGGGTGTTATGGGTCACCAAAATCAGCTTTTCGGACAGGGCGTGGGCGGCGATCAGGGTGTCAAACTCGCCGATGGGCGTTCCGTTGCGCCGCAGATGGGCTCTGATGCGGCCAAACTCATCAGCAGCGTCAATCCGCCAAGGCAGCGCAGGCAGTTCTGTGATCAACAGGTCAACACGCCTGCGCCGTCTGTCAGATGGATCCATCATCTCAAGACCGTAGCGCAGTTCGGCACGTGTGACAGCAGAGATGGCAATGTCTTGAGCATCAACGCCGGCTTGCATGCGCGCCACCAAAGCGGCGCTGGTACCTTTGACGAAGTAGCTGACGATGTTCGTGTCGAGCAGATAGCGAATCATGCAGAAGCCTTGCCTGCGCTATGACGACGCGTGGCAACGGTTTCTGGTTTTATTGGCTCAGGTGAATCAAAATCTTCTAAAGGGTTCGGGCGATATTCGTCTTCGCGCGGGGGTATGAAGTCCTCGGTGAAAGGCTGCTCGCGAATCAGCCGGAACAGCTCTTCCAGGTTTTTGTTGCGCCGATCGTCGTTTTTGGGGCGCATGGTGATTGCGCCGGTGACGTCATCTTTGCTGAGCCACACTTCGGGCACATCCAGGCGGAACGCTTTGGGCAGACGAACTGCCTGACTATTGCCTGTACTGAACACCTTGGCGACAACTTCCACGGGGAACCTCCTGATAGCCTAGTCAAAAAATGATCGTAGATATGAAAACGTATCTACTTTAGCACCAGTCGGGTCACCCGCCCATTTCGCTAGACTACACCTCAACAGGAGCAGTACATGGCAGTGACAGAACAGGTGGTGATGGCCGCACTCGCGGGTGTGATCGATCCAAATACCGGGCGCGACTTTGTCTCGTCCAAATCGGTTAAGAACTTCACCTTGAATGAGGGCGATGTGGCCTTTGAGGTGGAGTTGGGCTACCCGGCCAAGAGCCAGATCCCGGGTTTTCGTAAGGCGCTGATTGCTGCGGCCAAGGGTGTGGCCGGTGTCGACAATGTGTCGGTCAATGTGGTCAGCCGCATCGTGGCGCATTCGGTGCAGCGCGGTGTGCAGTTGCTGCCCAAGGTCAAAAACATTGTGGCGGTGGCCTCGGGCAAGGGCGGCGTGGGCAAGAGCACCACCGCCGTCAACCTGGCCCTGGCCCTGGCTGCCGAAGGCGCCAGTGTCGGCCTGCTGGATGCTGATATTTACGGCCCCAGCGTGCCGATGATGATGGGCATCGATGGCCGGCCGGAGAGCGCAGACGGCCAGACCATGGAGCCGCTGGAGAACTACGGCGTGCAGGTGATGTCGATCGGCTTTCTGGTGGCCCAGGACGAGGCCATGATCTGGCGCGGCCCGATGGCCACCCAGGCGCTGGAGCAATTGCTGCGCCAGACCAACTGGCGCGAGCTGGACTACCTGATTGTCGACATGCCGCCCGGTACCGGCGACATCCAACTGACCCTGTCGCAGCGCGTGCCCATGACCGGCGCTGTGGTGGTCACCACGCCGCAGGACATTGCGCTGCTGGATGCCAAGAAGGGCATCAAGATGTTCGAGAAGGTGGGGGTGCCGATTCTGGGCATCGTGGAGAACATGGCGGTGCACGTGTGCAGCAACTGCGGCCATGTTGAGCACATTTTTGGCGCCGACGGCGGCCGGCGCATGGCCGAGGACTACAAGATGGATTACCTGGGCGCGCTGCCGCTGAACATGCAGATCCGCTTGCAGGCCGACAGTGGCAAGCCCACCGTGGTGTCCGACCCCGACGGCGAGGTGGCTGGCATTTACAAGGCGGTAGCACGCAAGGTGGCGCTGTCGATTGCGGCCAAGAACAAAGACTTTTCCAACAAGTTCCCTTCGATCAAGATCTCCAAGGACACCTGAACCGAAGCGCTCCGGGCTCGCGCATGAACCTGCTGTCGTCCCTGCGCTACCTGCTGGCGCTGCATGAACACCGGCACTTTGGCCGCGCCGCGCAGGCCTGTCACATCACGCAGCCGGCGTTGTCCAACGCGCTGCGCGCGCTGGAGACCGAATTCGGGGTGGTGATCGTCAAGCGTGACCGCGCTTTTGCGGGGTTCACGCCTGAGGGCGAGCGGGTGCTGGCCTCGGCCCAGCGCATGTTGCACGAGCACGCCATGCTGCAGCAGGAGTTGGGCAGCCAGACCGACTTGCCCCAGGGCGTGGTGCGCATCGCCGCCGTGCCCACCGCCATGCCGATCGTGGCCCGATTTGCCGCACTGCTGCAGGCCCGCCATGCCGGCATTCGGCCGGCGGTGCTGTCGATGAGCTCGGACGAGTTGGAACAGGGCCTGGCCGACCTGTCGATTGACCTGGCGATGGGTTACACCGAGCGCATGGGTCTGCGTGACACCCGGTTGGTGGCCTGGCCGCAGTACACCGAGCACTATTTTTTGCTGCGCCGTGCGGCCCAAATCCACCCGCTGGGTTTGCAGCGAGGGCCGGCCATGACCTGGCAGGAGGCCGGGCGCCTGCCGCTTTGTCTGCTGACTCCAGACATGCACAACCGCAAGATCGTGGATTCAGCCTTCACCAGCGCCGGGGTGTGGGTGCAGCCGGTGATCGAGACCAACTCCATATTGACGCTGGCGCTCAGCGTGTTGGCGGGCAGCGTCTGCACCGTGATGCCTGGCGCCTTGGTGGGCACGGTGCGCGCTTACGGTGAGCTTGAAGCTCTGCCGCTGGCCAGCCCCGAGGTGCAGACGCCCATCGGCTTCATGTCGCACGCCGCAGCCCGACCCTCACGCGCGCTGCAGGCTGCGCTCACTCTGGCGCAAGAACCGGCCTGGCTGCAACAGGCAACGGCACACAGCGGCTTGCCGACGCTCAGCCCGGCTCCGCTTTGATCCCTGGCGCCTCGGGGGCCGTTGTCGTGGCCGGATGCGCCCATTGCCAGAGCAGGGTTGAGACCTCGTCGATACCCTGGCGTTTGGTGGCGGAAAAAAGGCGTACCTCGCCGCCGCCGGCCTGCAGCTTCATGATCGAGAGCGCCTTGGTTTGCTCGGCACGCGTCAGTTTGTCGGCCTTGGTCAGCACGACCAGAAATTTCAAACCCTCTTCCACCCGCGGTCGCACCACGTCGAGCAAGATCTCGTCGAGCTCGGTCAGGCCGTGGCGCGGATCGCACATCAGTACGATGGCGCTCAGGTTCTCGCGGGTCACCAGGTAGTTGGCCATCACCTGCTGCCACCGAATCTTGTCCTGCTTGGGCACGGCGGCGTAGCCGTAGCCGGGTAGGTCGGCCAGCACCGCGTCGGTGATGCCCTGTTTGCCCAAAGAAAACAGGTTGATGTGTTGGGTTCGGCCAGGTTTTTTGGAAGCAAAGGCCAGTTGCTTTTGCTGCGTCAGGGTGTTGATGCAGGTGGACTTACCGGCGTTGGAACGCCCCACAAAGGCAATCTCGGGCACGCTGAGCGCCGGCAAGAAGTGCAACTGGGGTGCGGTGGTCAGAAATTTAGCGGTGTGCAGCCAGCCAGAAGCCACCAGGGCGGCAGCGGCGGCAGGGGTGGTTGGGGCAGAAGCGGCGCTGCGCGCGGGTGGTTTGGTGTGGATAGTCATTCAGTCGAGGGGCGAACCCAAGACCGCATTGTAGAATCAGGCTGTTTCGCCCACCTGACACAACACTCACCATGAAGCTGCTTGCCTCCCTCTTGATCACTGCCGCACTGGCGGTGTCTGCCGTCTCTGTTTTTGCCCAAGAGGCCGCGCCAAAAGCGGCTGCCGCCAAGGTGGCCAAGCCGGATCTTGCCAAAGGTGAGGCCAGCTACACAGCGGTGTGCGCAGCCTGCCATAGTGCTGACGGCAACTCGGGCACGCCGGCCAACCCCAAACTGGCCCAGCAGCACCCAGAGTACCTGGTCAAGCAGTTGCAAGAGTTCAAAAGTGGCAAGCGCGCCAATGCCGTGATGTCCGGCATGGCGGCCACCCTGTCACCCGACGACATGAAAAACATCGCCTATTGGTTGAGCAGCAAGACCGCCAAGCCCGGTTTCGCCAAGGACAAAGAATTGGTGGCCCTCGGTGAAAGCATCTACCGCGGCGGCATTGCTGAACGCCAGATCTCGGCCTGCTCGGGCTGCCACAGCCCGAACGGCGCGGGCATTCCGGTCCAGTACCCAAAACTTAGCGGCCAGCATGCCGAGTACACAGCGGCTCAGCTCACCGGTTTCCGCGATGGCGTGCGTAAGAACGCCTTGCAGATGACGCAGGTGGCAGCCAAGCTTAACGACCGCGAAATCAAGGCGGTGTCGGACTACATCGCCGGCCTGCGCTGACCGTCAGGCCTGCCTGCCAGCCGGCATCCCCTGAGCCTGGCGCCTATAGGTCACCATTTATCCAGAGGACGGCACCATGTTGATCAAGACCCCTGACAGCGGCTTTCACCACCCGGTGGGCAGCGAGATCACGCCCCAGACGGCATACCGCGAGCGGCGCCAGTTGCTGCAACTGCTGGCCACCGGCTCGGCAGGTGCGGTCATGGCCGCTTGGGCTGGTCGCGATGCCTGGGCCCAGGGGGCTGGGACTGTGCGTCCGGGCAAGCTGGCGGCTTTGGCTGGTGCCAAGTCAGCGGTGGCCGGCGCGATGACCATGGACAAGCTGACCGACTACAAAGACGCCAGCACCTACAACAACTTCTATGAATTCGGCACTGACAAGGGCGACCCGGCCAAAAACGCCCACACCCTGAAAACCACGCCGTGGACCGTGGAAGTGGAAGGTCTGGTCAAGAAGCCGGCCAAATATGCGCTGGAAGACTTGCTCAAGCTCAGCGCCCAAGAAGAACGCATTTACCGCCTGCGCTGCGTCGAGGGCTGGTCGATGGTGATTCCCTGGGTCGGCTATTCAATGAGCCAACTGATCAAAAAAGTGGAGCCGCTGGGCAGTGCCAAGTACGTCGAGTTCGTCACTCTGGCCGACCCCAAGACCATGCCCTTTGTCGGCTCCAGTGTGCTTGACTGGCCCTACGTGGAGGCGCTTCGCCTGGACGAAGCCATGCACCCACTGACCCTGTTGAGCTTTGGCATGTACGGCGAGGTTCTGCCCAACCAGAGCGGCGCGCCGGTGCGGCTGGTGGTGCCCTGGAAATACGGCTTCAAGAGTGGCAAGAGCCTGGTCAAGATCCGCTTTACCGACAAGCAACCCGACACCGCTTGGAACAAGGCCGCTGCCAGCGAGTACGGCTTTTATTCCAACGTCAACCCAGACGTGGACCACCCACGCTGGAGCCAGGCCACCGAGCGCCGTATTGGCGAAGACGGCCTGTTTGCCAAGAAGCGCAAGACGCTGATGTTCAACGGCTACGAAGCCCAGGTGGGCCAGCTCTACGCCGGCATGGATCTCAAAAAGAACTTCTAATGCGCGGCGCGCTGGGCCGTTGGCTGTTGCACCCGGCGGCCAAGCCGCTGGCGTGGGGACTTTGCCTGTGGCCACTGGTCTGGCTCGTTTATGGTGCCGCCAGCAACAACCTGGGCGCCAACCCGGCCGAGGCCCTGGTCCGCGCCACCGGTGACTGGGCCCTGCGGTTTTTGTGCCTGGTGTTGGCGGTGACGCCGCTGCGCGTGCTCGCTGGCCTGCCGGCGCTGGCGCGCTTTCGGCGGCTGCTGGGCCTGTTCATGTACGCCTACCTGTGGTTGCACCTGCTGAGCTACGCCTGGTTCGACATGGGGCTGGACTTGGCCGACATCGCCCGCGATATCGCTAAGCGGCCATTCATTTTGGTCGGCTTCAGTGCGTTTGTGCTGCTGACACCGCTGGCGCTGACCTCCTTCAACCGGGCCATCAAGGCCCTGGGCGCACGGCGCTGGCAGCTGCTGCACCGGGCGGTCTATGTGGTGGCGGGTTTGGCGGTGCTGCATTTCTTCTGGATGCGGGCGGGCAAGAATGACTTTGCCGAGGTGCTGGTGTATGCCGCCATTTTGGGTACGCTACTGGGATGGCGTTTGTGGTGGCGTTTTAGCCGCTGATGGTTTCGTTTTCGTTGGTGTGGGGGTGGGCTTAGGGCTTGGGGTGGGGTGGGGCGGGGCCGGTGTGCCTGGTTTCGCTCGTGTCCCCCGGATTCAGCCGCCTTACCGGCTGCCGCATCCTCCGCCTTGACCTCGCTGCACCAGGCACGCCGTCCCCGCCTTGGTTGGGCAAGATTTCACTCCGGCAGACTGCCGCCTGTCATTCCCGCTTCTTTCCCGTTCTTTCCTGATCTTTCCCGTCATTCCCGGCCACGACCAGGAATCCAGGAGTTCATGGATCCCCCGTCAAGCTGAGGATGACGGGCTTGGATCTTCAGAGTGGTCAAGGTGTTGGAGGACATGAGCGCAACCACTCAGCCCAATGTCACCTTGACCGGCGCGCCAGCCACGGCGCCACCACCCAAGCGCCAAGCACAGCTTAGACGTCTGCCCCGTTCAGGTGAGCAGTGAAAAAAAACCTCAAGTGCCATGGCGTTTGGCCGAAATGGTTGTTGGGAGCAAATACCGTACAAAAAAGTGCCTATAGGCCAACCATGATTAAGACAAAGAGATTGATCGCGAGTTCGGTTTCAGATGTGATGCAGACGCATTTCCCTGAAAAGCATCTGTCCTTGTGCCACGCCTATGCGGTGGTGGGTTCGAACCTGGCTGCCATTGAGCTGGAAAAACCGTTTCGGCCGGTCGCTGGCAAGGCGGTGTTTGACACGGGGACCAGCCAGCTGATCTACATGACCGACAAATACGCCTTTGACAACCCTTTTGGTGGTGCCTACCACTGCTGGATTGAGTCGGATGGGCCAGAGCAGCCCGAACGCGAGCTCGTTGACCTGACCGTTGGCAATAACCGCAGGTTTGCCCAAAAGTGTGGGGTTGCCTGGTCTGGTGCAGCACCGCCACGATTCCTTTGGGGCAAGTACTCTGAGGTGGCGTTGAGTTGCGACTTGGACCATGTGCGCCCCGGCTTCGGAAAGTCCAGAATCTGGGTCAAAGAGACTGTGTTGGGAAGCAATTGGCTGGCGGGTCATGTGCAGCAGCATGTGGCGAGCTATGCTTTTCTCACCAGTCAGGCCTTGAAATTATTTGCGGAAAAATCGCGCAAGTGGCGGTCTGCGGCCAGATGCGCGGTCTTTGGCGGGGCAGTGATTGAGACCGAAGAGGCTACTTTGCTTGTTTTGGCAGAAACCAAAGGCCTGGGCGCCGCAGCCATTTTTGAAACTGAGGTTTCAGGCATCGCCAGCCAGTCCAAGCTTTGGGAGCAATTCGTGGCGCTGGGTCAACCGTTGGTCGGTTGGCTGGAGTGGCTACCCATGGCTGCAATGGCTTGACGGAGGCCTTCAGCTCAGCAGGCATTCACCATTTGTTGCGCAGCTCTCGCAGGGACCGGAACACGGTCTCGGCATCAGGATTAGCCGGCAGGTCGGGCACGCTCGCGCGCAGACCGGCCATCACACTTGCGCTGCCCAGCCGGAAAAATGTGTTGTGCGCATGCTCCTGCGCCAGCGTGGTCACCACTGAGCTGGCCGGGTCGTGGCCGGTCACGCCTGGCAGCAGGGCCTGCGCGTCCGCGTTGTCGGGCTCCCGGGACAGGGTGAACTTCAGGTTGGTCTCGATGTAATCGTGCCCCGGGTAGAGCCGGGTGTTGCCCGGCAGCCGCGCCAGCTGCTCGGCGAATGTGCGGTACAGCGCGCTGGTGTCGCCGCCGTTGTGGGTGTTGCCGGCGCCGGCATTGAACAGCGTGTCGCCCGAAAACAGCGCCGGCTGCTCGGTGTGGGCAAACAGGCAGATGTGGCACAGGGTGTGGCCGGGCGTGTCCAGGCACTCCAGCTCCACGGTTTTGCCGACCTTGATCACATCACCCGCTTGCACACCCCGGTCCACCCCGCTGATGCGACCACCGGCCTTGTGGTGCGCAATCACCTTGGCGCCTGTGGCCGCCACCACCGCCGCATTGCCGCCGGTGTGGTCGGCATGCTCGTGGGTGTTGAGCAGTTGGGTGATCTGCCAGCCCTTAACCCGCGCCGTGGCCAGGCATTTCTCGTGGTCCAGCGGGTCAATCGCCAGCGCCTCGCCGGTCTCGGGGCAGGCGATCAGGTAGTTGTAGTTGCGGTAATCGTTACCGGTCCAGATTCGTTCGACAAGCATGCGGGTATCTCCTTGAGGGCTGAACCATACCTTAAACCCAGCACCCCGGCAAAGCCCGACGCGGCATCAGACGAGCCACCCCGATGCGCGCTGCTGTACCAAGCCATAGCGCGCGAGGGATTAGGCAGCAACTTTGCGCAAAGTTCTCGGCTGCAATTCTGCGAGGGCTGACAAGATGGCTGGCACGGCCACCACCAAGTCTTCAATACGATTGCTGCGAGCGCGAGGAGCTTCCCGTTCTGGATGCTGGCCCAGCCTCTGCGCTGAACTGCGACAGCTGAGTGGCCTACCTGTAGCGCGCCGAATCGGCCGGGTACTGATTCGTCAAGCCGTATGCGCATCGAGCACGACCGTTCAATGGGCACGCACTGGTCAGTCTGGAATCGGCGCCCTCATCAAATCGACCTCGGCGTCTAAAATTTGACTATGAACAAATTCCTTATCCTTCTGCTGCTCGCGCTTGCTCCCGTGGCTTCACTACAAGCGCAGGACGTGCGCAACTCCAGCGGCTCGCTCATCGGCCGGATCTCCGGCAACGAGGTGCGCAACTCGAGCGGCAACCTGCTCTACCGCCTAAATGGCGACGAGGTGCGCGACGCTAGCGGCCGCCTCTACCTGCGCCTCGACGGCTCCGACATCCGCAACGCCAGCGGCTCGCTCCTGGGCCGTTTCGACGGGCAGGATGTGCGCGACGCCAGCGGCCGCCTGTTGGGCCGCATCGACGGGAGCGACGTGCGCAACGCCAGTGGCAACCTCATGGGCCGCGTTTCGGGCGTGTCGGGGCGCCAGGCAGCGCTGTTTTTCTTTTTCTTGCAGTAAAAATGTTCTCGCAAACCACGATTGGACCAACTTGAAAGGGTAGTGCTGATCGTGCAGACCTGGCCTCCAACCGCTACAAGCTCGACGAGCGGCAAAGCATTCTGGGTAGAACCACCCTGACCGCGCCGATTGCCGGGGTGCTGCGTGCCGGGGACGAGCTGATGCAAATATCACCGACTGAGGGCGAGATGGTGTTTGAGCTAAAGGTCAACCCGGCCGACATCGGCAAACTGGCCCTGAGCCTGCCGGCGGCCATTCGGCTCGGACACCCTGACCGAGCAGGGGGCCAACGGCCAGCTCAGCGCCTACTACCGCGCCCAAGTGCGGCTGGACCCAGAGCAGGCCCGGACCCAGCCCAACCCCAAACTGGCTGACGTGGCCCTCAAACCCGGCATGACCGCCACCGTGGACATCCGCACCGGCCAACGCTCGGTGCTGAATAACCTGACCAAGCCGATGTACAAGGCGTTTGCTGGGGCAATGAACGAGCGGTAACCGCCAAGGGTATGGGATTGGCAAAGCAATGAAATCGCCTTGCCTAGTGTCAACCTTCATCCTCAAGAGTGGAAAAGGGCTTCAATGCCCGCCGGGTCGCAAAGCCTGGCCTTCAGTGCTAACCTAGCCCCATGAACATTTCTTTTTGGCAACTGGGCAGCCGCACCCTCTGGCGTGACCTGCGTTCGGGCGAGTTGCGCCTGCTGGTGCTGGCGGTAACGCTGGCGGTGGCGGCCTTGACGGCGGTGGGTTTTTTTGCTGACAGGCTTCAGGGCGGCATGCAGCGCGATGCGCGGCAGTTGCTGGGTGGTGATGCGGTGATCGTCAGTGACAACCCGCCGCCGCCGGCCTTTGAGGCCAAAGCCCGCGGCCTGGGCTTGCAGGTGGTGGAGACCCTGGGTTTTCCGACCATGGCGCGGGCCACCGAGGCCCGGGGCGGCAACAGCAAGTTGGTGGCCTTGAAGGTGGTGGCGCCCGGCTACCCCCTGCGCGGCAGGCTGCGGGTGGCCACACAGCCCGAGGGTGCCGGCGAACTGACGAGGGACATCCCGGCGCCCGGCCAGGCCTGGGTGGAAGCCCCGCTGCTTGAAGCCCTGGGGCTGGCCGTGGGTGATGAACTTCTGCTGGGCGACAGCAAGCTGCGGGTCACGCGGCTCATCGTGACTGAGCCCGACCGTGGTGCCGGTTTCATGAATTTTTCGCCGCGCGTGATGATTCACCGCGCCGACCTGGCCGCCACCGGCCTGGTGCAGCCGGCCAGCCGGCTGACCTACCGGCAGGCGGTGGCGGGCGAGGATGCCGGCGTTAACGCCTTTGTGGCCTGGGCACAGGGCGAGGTCAAAAACCGCACGGTGCGGGGCGTGCGGGTGGAGTCGCTGCAGGGTGGCCGGCCGGAGCTGGGTCAGACCTTGGAGCGGGCCGAGAAATTTCTGAACCTGATCGCCCTGCTGGCGGCGCTGCTGAGCGCGGTGGCGGTGGCTTTGTCAGCCCGCGGATTTGCTGCCAACCATCTGGACGACTGCGCCATGCTGCGGGTGCTGGGCCTGAGCCAGCGCACCATTGCCTCGGCCTATGCCTTTGAATTTGCTGCCGTTGGCCTGATGGCCAGTGCCTTGGGCGTGCTCTGCGGCTACGCGGTGCACCACGTTTTTGTGCTGCTGCTGGCCGGCCTGGTCGATGCGGCCCTGCCGGCGCCGGGCATCTGGCCGGTGCTGTTTGGCATGGGCATGGGCTTGACGCTGCTGCTGGCTTTTGGCCTACCGCCGGTGCTGCAACTGGCGCAGGTGCCGCCGCTGCGGGTGATCCGGCGTGATGTGGGCCGACTCAAGCCCGCCTCGCTGGGCGTGCTGGGCGTCGGTGTGGCCGGATTTGCCGCACTGCTGCTGGCCGCCAGCAGCGACCTGACCCTGGGCCTGATCGCCGTGGGTGGCTTTGCCGGCGCCACCGGCGTGTTTGCCCTGCTGAGCTGGCTGGCGGTCAAGCTGCTGCGCTGGCAGGTCAACGAGAGCACGGCGCCGCGCTGGCTGGTGCTGGCCACGCGCCAGATCTCGGCCCGGCCGGCCTACACGGTGGTGCAGGTCAGTGCCCTGTCGGTGGGCCTGCTGGCGCTGGTGCTGCTGGTGCTGCTGCGCACCGACCTGATCAACAGCTGGCGCAAGGCCACCCCGGCCGACGCGCCCAACCGCTTTGTCATCAACATCATGCCGGAGCAGGGTGATGCTTTTCGTCAGGCCCTGACCGAGTCCGGTGTCACGCGCTTTGACTGGTACCCGATGATCCGCGGCCGTTTGTTGGCCGTAAACGGACGGACCGTGACGCCTGAGGACTACGCCGATGAGCGTGCTCGCCGTCTGGTAGACCGCGAGTTCAATCTGTCGCACAGTGCCGCCATGCCGGTGCAAAACCTGGTGGTGGACGGCCGCTGGGTGGAGGAAGAGGCCGGCGCCATCAGCGTGGAAGACGGTCTGGCTAAGACCCTGGGCCTGAAGCTGGGCGACACGATGTTGTTTGACGTTGGCGGCGTGCAGAACGAGGCCCGCATCACCTCGCTGCGCAAGGTGGACTGGGGCTCGCTGCGAGCCAACTTCTTTGCCATGTACCCGGTCAGCCGCATGACTGATGTTCCCAGCACCTACATGGGCGCCTTTAAGGCCCCGGCCGCGCCGGGCTTTGACAACGCGCTGGTGCGGCGTTTTCCCAACATCACCAATGTGGACATGAGCAGCACCTTCACCCAGGTGCAGCGCGTGCTAGACCAGGTGACCCGGGCCATTGAGTTTTTGTTTGCTTTCACGTTGGCGGCGGGGCTGGTGGTGCTGTTTGCGGCAGTGACCGCAACCCGCGAGGAGCGGGCGCGTGAATTTGCCATATTACGGGCCATGGGCGCACGCAGCAGTCTGCTGCGCCAGGTGCAGCGCGCCGAGCTGCTGGGCGTGGGCCTGCTGGCCGGGCTGCTGGCCTCTATCGTGGCTTCGGTGGTCGGATGGGCGCTGGCCCACTATGTGTTCCAGTTTGACTGGGTGGTGTCGCTCTGGGTGCCGCTGTGGGGCTCGCTCAGCGGTGCGCTGCTGGCGCTGGCGGCTGGCTGGTGGGGCCTGCGTGAGGTGCTGCGCCGGCCGGTGGTGGAGACCCTGCGCCGGGCGATTTCATCATGAACATTGACGAGCCATCAACGGCGGCCACGCCGTTTGACACCCTCGGTGGTGAGACCCAGGTGCTGGCGCTGGCAGAGCGTTTTTATGACCTGATGGACCTGGAGCCGGCTTATGCGGCGCTGCGAGCGGCGCACGGTAACACGCTGGCACAGGCGAGGCAAAAGCTGTTCTGGTATTTGTGCGGTTGGCTCGGTGGGCCGCAGCATTACACCGAGCGCTTCGGCCACCCCCGGCTGCGCGCCCGCCACATGCCGTTCGTGATTGGCAACACCGAGCGCGACCAATGGCTGGCCTGCATGGACCAGGCGATGCAGGAAACCGGCGTGCCCGACGACTTGCGCCTGCGCCTGGGTGGGGCCTTCTTTCAGACGGCCGACTGGATGCGCAACACGCCTGAGGCCTGAACGCAGCGGGGGCGCCTCAGGCGTCTAGGTCGATCTTGCGGTCCTGTGCCAGCTTGGTCCAGCGCTCGATGTCGGCCCGCATGAACTGGGCAAACTTCTCCGGCGACATCGAGATGGGCTCCAGCGCCTCAGATGCGAGCTTATCGCGCAGGTCAGGCGCCTTCAGCACGGTTTCCAGCGAATCGTTGAGAAGCTTTACGATGGCCGCCGGCATATTGGCCGGGCCCACCACGCCATACCACTGCTGCGCATCAAAGCCGGGGTAGCCCAACTCCACCAGGGTGGGGGTGTCTTTGAGCAGCGGGTGGCGGCTGACGCCTGTCACCGCCAGTGGCCGCACCCGGCCCGAGCGGATGTGCGGCATGGCCGCCGCCAGCCCCGGGAACATAGCCTGCGTCTGGCCGCCGATCAGGTCGGTGAAGGCCGGTGCCACGCCCCGGTAGGGAATATGCACCATGAAGCTATTGACCTGCTGCTTGAACAGCTCCATGGTCAGGTGCGTGAGCGACCCGGCCCCGGCCGAACCGTAGCTGAGCTTGCCCGGGTTCTTGCGCAGGTAGTCGGCAAATTCCTTGAGGGTGTTGACGGGCAGGCTGCTGTTGACCACCAGCACATTGGGGGTGCCGCCAATCATGCCGATCGGGGTGAAGTCTTTGATTGGGTCGTAGGGCAGCTTGCGGGTGGCCGGGCTGGTGCCGTGGGTGGCGACATAGCCCTGCAGCAGGGTGTAGCCATCGGGCGCTGCTTTGGCCGTCACCTGGCAGGCAATCACGCCGCCGCCGCCGGCCTGGTTGTCGACCAAAAAGGTCTGGTTCAGCAGTTTGCCCCAGCGTTCGGTCACGGTGCGGCCCACCATGTCGCTGCCGCCGCCGGGTGCCACGGGCACGATGTAGCGGATGGGTTTGTTCGGGTAGGCGGCTTGCGCCAGCAACAGGCCAGGGCTTGCCAGCAGGCCAGTGCCAGCGCCCAAAAGGAGTCGACGTTTCATGAGTAGCCCAAGTAAAAAATTACCACCGAATGGCAAGCATCTGTTGGATGGCCGTTGACTGCTATTGTGCCGTCATCAGCAGTACCAGCAAAGCCCCGGCGCCGCCGTCGGCTGGTTTGGCCTGCACAAAGGCCAGAACTTCCTTTTTTTGCACCAGCCAGCTGTGCACCCGGCTTTTCAGAATGGGTGCCTTGCCCGGTGATCCCAGCCCTTTGCCATGCACCACCCGCACGCAGCGGATGCCGTGTTTGTGCGATTCGCGAATAAAGCTGCTCAGGGCCTCCCGCGCGTCGTCGCGCCGCAGGCCGTGCAGGTCGAGCTGGCGCTGGATGCTCCAGTCACCCCGGCGCAACTTGCGTGTCACATCGGTGCCGATGCCAGGGCGGCGAAAACTCAGGAGGTCGTCGGTATCAAGCAGGGTGCCGACATCAAACTCGTCGCTGATGGCCTCGTGCAATACCGCCTGCTCATCGTGCTGGTAGCGCATCACCACCGGCACCGGTCGGGCCTTTTTGAGCATGGCCCGGCGCTTGTCGGGCAGGGGCTGGACCACGCCCGCAGCGCGGATGAAGAGCTCGCGCTCGCTGCTGGCCTGGCGTCGGGCGCGGGCCTGCTCGGCGGCGTGCTTGGCCTCTTGCGCGATGCGGACCGCGATCTCGCGCTGCACCGTTTTCAGCTCGGCCAGGCTGGTGACCTTGACCTGTGCCGGGCTCACAGCAAGCCCCGCTCGGCCATGGACAGCGCCTGGCCCGGGGCCACGATCACGTGGTCCAGCACCCGCACGTCAATCAGTGCCAGGGTGGTTTTCAGAGTTTGCGTCAGGTGCTCGTCGGCCCGTGACGGGACCACCGTACCGCTGGGGTGATTGTGCGCCAGTACCACCGCGCTGGCCTGGTGGTGCAGGGCGCGCAACACCACCTCACGCGGGTAGACGCTGGTTTGGGTTAGGGTGCCGCGAAACAGCTCCTCCATCGCCAGCAGCCGGTTTTGCACATCGAGAAACATCACAGCAAACACCTCATGGGCCTTGGCCGCCAGATGTAGCTGCAGGTAATGTTTGACAGCCTCTGGGGTGGCAAACACGGTGCGCTCGCGCAGTTGCTGCGCCGTGGCGCGGCGGGCCAGTTCTAGCACGCCCAGCAGCTCGGCGCGCTTGGCCGGCCCCAGCCCCTTGACGCCTTTGAGGTCGTTGTCGCTGGCGTGCAGCAGGCCGGCAAAGCCGTCAAAGCCATTCGGGTTGTCGGCGCTTTTGATCTGCAGCAGCTCGTGCGCCATCTGCAGCACACCCTTGCCCTGGATGCCGGTGCGCAGCAGCAGCGCTAGCAACTCGACATCGCTCAGCGCGCCGGGCCCACGCGCCAAGAGCTTTTCTCTTGGACGGGCGTCGGGGGGTAGGTCTTGGAGCGGCATCGTGTCGGCTTTTACAATCAGTTCAGTTTATTCGGCAAACCCCGGTCAGGGATCAATGGCCCTAATTTTTCGTTGGAACTTTTATGCTCGCAACCCCTGTCTGTGTGGAGCCCGGCTCCTTTCTGACGCTGCACTACCGGCTGGCTGGCCCTGCCGGCGACGTGATCAACACCTTCGATGGCAAGCCCGCCACGCTCACGCTGGGCAGTGGCGAGCTGTCACCGGCGGTGGAGGCCTGCCTGATCGGCCTGGCCGAGGGGGCCCGCGCCAGTTTTGAGCTGCCAGCCGGCGCCGCCTTTGGCGAGCGCAACCCGGCCATGCTGCAGTGGCTGGCGCGTAAAGTGCTCGCCGAAATGGGCGAGGCGGGTGCCCAGTACCAGGTGGGTGATGTGGTGCAGTTCCCCACGCCCGACGGCCAGGGCCAGTTCGCCGGTGCGGTGTGCCAATTGCGCAGCGACGACCGCGGCGAGGCAGTGTTGTTTGACTTCAACCACCCGCTGGCTGGCCAGCCTGTGACGTTTGAAGTGCAACTGATTGGCGTGCTGTGAGCGCCGGCACCGGGCCCATCCTGCCGCAGGAGATCCTGCTGGCTGAGCCACGCGGCTTTTGCGCCGGCGTGGACCGCGCCATCGAGATCGTCGAGCGAGCCTTGCACAAATTTGGGTCGCCGATTTACGTGCGCCATGAAATCGTGCACAACACCTATGTGGTGAACGACCTCAAAACCAAGGGCGCCATCTTTATTGAAGACTTGGACGATGTGCCACCTGGCGCCACGCTGGTGTTTTCGGCCCATGGCGTGAGCCGAGCCGTGCAGGACGAGGCGGCGGCGCGCGGCTTTCGTATTTTTGATGCCACCTGCCCGCTGGTGACCAAGGTGCATGTGGAGGTGGCCAAGCTGCACAAGGAGGGTTTTGAGTTCATCATGATCGGCCATAAGGGCCACCCTGAGGTAGAAGGCACCATGGGCCAGCTCGACAGCGGCATCCACCTGGTGGAAGACGTGGCCGATGTGGCGCGTGTGCAGCCGTCCCAGACAGTGCGGCTGGCGCTGGTGACGCAAACCACCCTCAGCATGGACGACGCTGCCGCCATTGCCGCCGCCGTCAAGGCCCGCTTTCCGCAGGTGCGCGAGCCCAAGCAGCAGGATATTTGCTACGCCACCCAAAACCGGCAGGACGCGGTCAAGCTGATGAGCCCGCAGGTGGATGTGGTGATCGTGGTCGGCAGCCCCACCAGTTCCAACAGCAACCGGCTGCGCGAGGTGGCACGCAAGCTCGGCACCGAAAGCTATATGGTCGACAACGCCGAGGAGTTGCAGGCCGAATGGTTCAACGGCCGCCAGCGTGTTGGTCTGACCGCTGGTGCTTCAGCGCCCGAAATTCTGGTGCGCCAGGTGATCGACCGTATCAAGGCGTTGGGCGCGGTGTCGGTGCGCAAGATGGACGGTATCCAGGAAACCATCAAGTTCCCCCTGCCCAAAGGCCTCAAGGCCGATGGCGGCAGTGACGCTTCCAACTAACAAACCACAGGCCAACACCATGACCCACACTGACATCAATCGCTCCGATATTGATAGCGCAATAGGTAGGCTGGACAAGGGCTGGAGGCACTTTTTGCGTCAAACGCCGCTGTGGCAGCTGAGCGGCCGGGCGATGGGCTTGGACTGCGCCCAGGTCTGGCTCAAGCTCGAGCATCTGCAGGTGGGCGGCAGCTTCAAGGCGCGCGGCATGCTCAACCGCATGCTGGCCCAGCCCATTCCCGCGGCCGGTGTGGTCATTGCTTCGGGCGGTAACGCTGGCATTGCGGCTGCAGCGGCGGCACAGGCGCTGGGCGTGCCTTGCGAGGTGTTTGTCTCGGCCGTCTCCAGCCAGGCCAAGCGTGATCGGCTGCGCCAGCTTGGCGCGGCAGTGACCGTGGCAGGTGAAGGTTATACCCAGGCCTTTGAAGCCTGCCTGGAGCGCCAGCGGGTCAGCGGCGCGATGCTGATGCACGCGTACGACCAGGTGGAGGTGGTCGCGGGTGCCGCCACACTGGGCGCCGAGATTGAGGCCCAGGCCGGCTTGCCCGGCAGCGTGTTGGTCAGCGTGGGTGGCGGCGGTTTGATTGGCGGGCTGGCGTCCTGGTTTGAACAGCGGTCCCGGGTGGTGGCGCTAGAGCCTGAACTGGCGCCCACGCTGCACAGTGCGCGCGCCGCCGGCACGCCGGTGGATGTGGCGGTGAGTGGCGTGGCGGCTGATTCGCTGGGCGCCAAACGCATTGGCGATATCTCCTGGGGCGTGACCCAGCGTCACGTCAAAGACGCACTGCTGCTGCCGGATGCTGCCATTCGTGCCGCTCAGCTGTGGCTGTGGCAAGAGCTCAAACTGGCGGTGGAGCCGGCCGCCGCGCTGGGCCTGGCCGCCTTGCAGACCGGCGCCTATGTGCCCAAGCCCGACGAGACGGTGTGCCTGATCCTGTGCGGCGCCAACCTTGACCCAGCCTCGCTGAACGCCGCGCCGGCGCCGTCATTCCCGTGACAACGGGCTGGGTAAATCTACAATTGACCCATGCTCGACATCACTCTACTCCGCAAAGACCTCGCCGGCGCCGTGGCGCGGCTTGAGACCCGCAAAAACCCGCAAGTCTTTCTGGACGTCGAGGCCTTCAGCCGGCTCGAAGCCGAGCGCAAGACCATTCAGATGCGCACCGAGGCGCTACAGAGCCAGCGCAACACCCTGAGCAAGCAGATTGGCCAGCTCAAGGCGCGCGGCGCCGCTGGTCAGGCCGAGGCCGATGCGGCCATGGCCTCTGTGGCCAGCATCAAGGACGAACTCGAGGCCTCTGCCAAGCGGCTGGAGGCGCTGCAGGCCGAGCTGCAAAGCCTGCTGTTGGCGGTGCCCAATCTGCCGCACGAGAGCGTGCCGGTGGGGGCCGATGAGCAGGGTAATGTGCTGGCCCGCAGTTGGGGCACACCCAAGGCCTTTGACTTTCCCATCAAAGACCATGTGGACCTGGGCGAGCCGCTGGGGCTGGACTTTGGCCTGGGCGTCAAGCTCAGCGGTGCCCGCTTCACCGTGATGAAAGGCCCCATTGCCCGGCTGCACCGGGCGCTGGCGCAGTTCATGCTGGATGTGCAGACCCAGGAGCACGGCTACACCGAGTGCTACACGCCCTACATCGTCAATGCCGACACCCTGCACGGCACCGGCCAGTTGCCCAAGTTTGAAGGCGACCTGTTTGCTGCTAAAAAAGGCGGGCAAGACGGCGAAGCCAGCGAGACTGTCGCGCTCTACCTGATCCCCACCAGTGAGGTGACGCTGACTAATTTTGTGCGCGACGAGGTGCTGCACGAGTCGGCCCTGCCGATCCGCCTCACGGCCCACACGCCCTGTTTCCGCTCAGAAGCCGGCAGCGCCGGCCGCGACACACGAGGCCTGATCCGGCAGCACCAGTTTGACAAGGTAGAGATGGTGCAGATCGTTCACCCCGACACCAGCTACGCCGCGCTGGAAGCCATGACCGGCCACGCCGAGGCCATTCTGCAAAAGCTGGGCCTGCCCTACCGAGTGATGAGCCTGTGTACGGGTGATATGGGTTTTGGCGCCAGCAAGACCTATGACCTTGAAGTCTGGTTGCCAGCCCAAAACACCTTTCGTGAGATCAGCTCGGTCTCCAATTGCGAGGCCTTTCAGGCGCGCCGCCTGCAGGCCCGCTTCAAGAACGCCCAGGGCAAGAACGAGCTGGTGCACACCCTGAATGGCTCCGGCCTGGCCGTGGGCCGCACCCTGGTGGCGGTGCTGGAGAATTACCAAAACGCCGACGGCTCCATCAGCGTGCCGCCAGCCCTGCAGCCCTACCTGGGCGGCTTAAGCGTCATCACCGCCTGAGCCGTTCCGTCATTCCCGGCCATAGAGGTACGTCATTCAGGGCCACCAACGTACGTCATTCCCGGCCACGCCCGGGAACCCAGGCAGTCATGGGTCCCCGTTCGAGCCGGGGACGACAGAGTGTGTCATTGATGCCCGGCGCTGCCTTGACCGGAGCACCAATATCGAGCGCAGCCAAAACCTGTCGTCAGCCTGTCATGGATCTTGCTTAGACTAACTCTGTCGGTGCCCGGGCGACCATCCCGGGCGAGTAGGGCATCAGTGGGGAGCGCAATGACGTGATGCGACCGACGCCAATTCACTATCATTTCCATAGCTGGAAATGACGGCTGCACAAGGGCTGGAGCCCAAAAACATTCGGTAAAATTCTGGTTTCAACACCAGCGGGCCCAGCCCAAGGCCCCATCCGATGTCTGCTTTACCCCACCCTCTGGTGCTGATCAGCCCCGCCACGCACCATGTCGTGATCGACCTGGCCTACGCCACGCCCAACAATGTGGCTGGCCAGGTGATTTATGCCCGGCCTCTTTGCCTGTTGCACCGTGATGCTGAGGTCTGCCTGCGACGGGCCGTCGCTCTGGCTGCTGATGCCGGTTGCCGCCTCAAGATTTTTGATGCTTTTCGCCCGCACGAGGCCCAGGTGCTGTTGTGGGACACGGCTCCGGATCGCGCCTATGTGGCCGACCCGGCCATCGGCTCCAACCACACCCGTGGCACCGCGCTGGACCTAACCCTGGTCGACGGCCAGGGCGCTGAACTGGATATGGGCAGCGCTTTTGACGACATGACCCAGCTGTCGCACCATTTCAACCCCGCCGTGTCGGCCCAGGCGCAGGCCAATCGTCTGCTGCTGATGCGCACCATGGAGGGCGCTGGCTTTGCCCACATTCCCCATGAGTGGTGGCACTACGCCTTGCCTGAACCGGCGCGTTACCCGCTGCTCAGCAGCGCCGGGCTGGGCGCGTTGAACCCGATGGCGCCCGGCACAGGGTTTTCCCGGTAGCAGGGCGTTAGGTATAAACTGGAAGCCGACTTCGGGGCCGGTCTTCGGCTGCGGCTCGTATCACACTTTAAGGATCACACCATGCGACATTCCACCCCTGTTCTGAACCGGCGCATGCTCGGCGTTGCCGCAGCCTGTGTTCTGGCGTTTGGCAGTAGCCTCTCGCCCGCGTTTGCCGCCACTCCCAAAGACACCGTGGTGGTGGCCTGGGCCATCGACGACATCATCACCATGGACCCGGGCGAGGCGTTTGAGATCTCGGCCGGCGAGATCATGGGCAACTCGTATGACCGGCTGGTGCGCTATGACGTCAATGATCCGTCCAAACTGGTCGCTGACGTCGCCACCAAATGGTCGGTATCGGCTGATGGCAAGACCTACTCGTTCGAATTGCGCCCCGGTCTGAAATTTGCCTCTGGCAATGCACTCACGGCCGAAGACGTGGTCTATTCCTTGCAGCGTGCGGTGCTGCTGGACAAGACCCCCGCCTTCATCATGACCCAGTTTGGCTTTACCAAAGAAAACGTCAAGGACAAGATCAAGCAAACCGGGCCCCTGACACTGACGCTGGAGACCGACAAGTCTTACGCGCCGACCTTCGTCTACAACTGCCTCACAGCCAATATTGCCTCCATCGTGGACAAGAAGCTGGTTATGTCCAAGGAGGTCAATGGTGACCTGGGTTACGGTTGGCTCAAGACCAACTACGCCGGCTCGGGTGCGCTCAAGCTGCGTGAATGGCGTGCCAATGAGATTGTGGCCCTGGAGCGTAACGACAACTACTATGGCGACAAGTCCAAGCCGGCGCGGGTGATCTACCGGCACATCAAAGAGGCTGCGACGCAACGCCTGTTGCTGGAAAAGGGCGACATCGACATTGCCCGCAACCTGCAGCCGCAAGACCTGGCCGCACTGGCCAGCAACAAGGACATCAAAACCACGGCCACGCCTAAAGGCACGGTGTACTACTTCAGCCTGAACCAGAAGAACCCCAACCTGGCCAAACCCGAGGTGCGTGAAGCCCTGAAATGGCTGGTGGACTACGCAGCTATCGGCGACACGCTGATCAAGAACATCGGTGTGGTGCACCAGAACTTCCTGCCGGTCGGCCTGTTGGGCGCCAGCACCGAGCGGCCTTACAAGCTGGACGTTGACAAGGCCAAGGCACTGTTGGCCAAGGCGGGCCTGCCCAATGGCTTCAAGGTGACCATCGACATGCGCACCACGCAGCCGGTGCAGGGCATCACAGAAAACTTCCAGCAAACTGCCAAGCGCGCTGGTATCGATGTCGAGATCCTGCCGGGCGACGGCAAGCAGACGCTGACCAAGTACCGCGCACGCACCCATGACATCTACATTGGCCAGTGGGGCGCCGACTACTGGGATCCGCACACCAATGCCGACACCTTTGTGCGTAACCCGGACAACTCCGATGCCGCCAAGTCCAAGCCCCTGGCCTGGCGCAACGCCTGGGACATCCCTGAGTTGACCAAGAAGGCCGATGCAGCGGTGCTGGAGCGTGACGCCAACAAGCGCAAAGTGATGTACGAAGAGATGCAGTCTGATTTCCGCAAAACCAGCCCCTTCGTGATGCTGTTCCAGCAGACCGAGGTGGCAGCAATGCGCAGCGACGTGCAGGGTCTCAAAATCGGCCCAACATCGGACAGCACCTACATGCACAAGGTGACCAAGTAAGCCCCTGGGGGTGCTGGTCTTGAACCCGGCGGTGCAGGCGCAAACTGCGCCCCAGAGCGGCGCGCGCCTGCGCCGTAGTCTGTGGCGTTTCGGCAAGTTTCTGATGGTCATTTTTTTGACCTATCTGGGCTTGCTGGCGGTCACCTTCTTTATTGGCAGGGTTATCCCGATCGACCCGGTGCTGGCGGTTGTGGGCGACCGGGCGCCCGAACATGTCGTGGCGCGGGTCCGGGAAGAGATGGGCTTGAACAAGCCGCTGGTGCAGCAGTTTTACATCTACCTGAGCAAAGTGGTGCAGGGGGATTTCGGCACCTCGGTGCTGACCTCCAACCCGGTGATGACGGATATCCGGCGCACTTTCCCCGCCACCATCGAGTTGGCCACCCTGGGCATTTTGATCGGTGCTGGTTTGGGAGTGCCACTGGGGGTGTGGGCGGCGGTCAGGCGGGGCGGTTTGGTTGACCAACTGGTTCGGGTCATGGGACTAATCGGCTACTCGGTGCCGATTTTCTGGCTCGGGCTGATGGGTCTGGTGCTGTTTTATGCCAAACTGGGTTGGGTGGGCGGACCAGGTCGCATCGATGTCACCTATGAGTTCTCGGTCACGCTCGAGAGCGGTTTCCTGCTGCTCGACACCGCACGGCAGGGGCAGTGGGACGCGTTCCGCAACGTTCTGTCGCACCTGATCCTGCCTGCCTCCCTGCTGGGCTATTTTTCATTGGCCTACATCAGCCGCATGACCCGCTCGTTCATGTTGCATGAGCTGAGCCAGGAGTACGTGGTGGCGGCGCGCGCCAAGGGTTTGTCTGAGGCCCGCATCATCTGGCGCCACGCCCTGCGCAACGCCATGGTGCCGTTGGTGACCGTGATTGCCCTGTCTTACGCCGGCCTGCTGGAGGGCTCGGTGCTGACCGAAACCGTGTTTGCCTGGCCGGGTTTGGGGCTTTACATCACCAACTCGCTGCAAAACGCTGACATGAACGCCGTGCTGGGCGGCACCATCATCGTCGGCTCGGTCTTCATTGGCTTGAACCTGCTGTCCGACCTGCTGTACCAGTGGCTCGATCCACGGACCCGGGCGCCCTGAATCGCACACCATGACTGACCTTACCAAGGCCGCGCGGCTGTCGCGCCCGGAAAGACTCCACGATTGGCTGATGGCCGAGCGGCCGCAGTCGCGCCGGCAGGCGGCCCTGGGCCGGGCCTATGGTGCCTGGCGCATTTTTGCCCGCAACCGGCTGGCCATGGTTGGCCTGGCCATCGTGCTGCTCTTGGTGCTGGTGGCGGTGTTTGCCGATCTGCTGGCGCCTTACTCGCCCTACATCGGCGACCTGCGCACCACCCGCCTGCTGCCGCCGTCGAGCGCCCACTGGTTTGGCACCGACGATCAGGGGCGAGACATCCTGTCACGCATCATCCATGGTTCGCGCATCACGCTGTATGTGGTGGTGCTGGTGGCGGTATTGGCCGCGCCCATTGGTCTGCTGGTGGGCACGGTGGCAGGTTACCTGGGTGGCTGGGCCGATGCGGTGCTGATGCGCATCACCGATATTTTTCTGGCCTTTCCCCGGCTCATTCTGGCTCTGGCATTTGTCGCGGCCTTGGGGCCGGGCATCGAAAACGCGGTGATTGCGATCGCGATCACCTCTTGGCCGCCCTACGCCCGCATTGCCCGCGCCGAGACGCTGACCATCCGCCAGGCGGACTACATCGCGGCGGTGCAGCTGATTGGTGCATCACGCTGGCGCATCGTGCTGCGTCACGTCATGCCGCTGTGCGTCTCTTCGGTGATCGTGCGGGTCACGCTGGACATGGCCGGCATCATCCTGACCGCCGCCGGCCTGGGCTTTTTGGGTCTGGGCGCGCAGCCGCCCATGCCCGAATGGGGCGCCCTGATCGCCAACGGGCGGCTCTACGTGCTGGACCAGTGGTGGGTGGCGGCAGCGCCTGGCGCGGCAATTTTTCTGGTGAGCCTGGCGTTTAACCTGCTGGGCGATGGCTTGCGTGACGCGCTCGACCCCAAGGCGGCCAAATGAGCAGCGACAACAACATGCCGGTGCTGGTGGTCGATGACCTGCGCGTAGCCTTCCCCAACCGCGATGGCGGTTATACCGAGGCTGTGCGCGGCGTCAGTTTTACCCTGGGGCGTGAGCGCCTGGGCATTGTGGGTGAGTCGGGTTCGGGCAAGTCGCAAACCGGGCGCGCCATTCTGGGCCTGACCGCCCCCGAGGGCCGGGTCGCAGCCCAGCGCCTGCAGTTTCATGGCACCGATTTGCTGGGCTGTTCGCCTAGCCAGCGCCGCGCGTTGCGTGGCGGGCGCATCGCCATGGTGCTGCAAGACCCCAAGTTTTCGCTCAACCCGGTCATGACCATCGGCGACCAGATCATTGAGACGCTGCGTGCGCACAGCCGGGTGTCGGGCCGAGAAGCGCGTCAGGCTGCATTGGCGGCGCTGGAATCGGTGCAGATCGACGACCCGGTCCGGGTGTTCCGGCTGTACCCGCATGAGGTCTCGGGCGGTATGGGCCAGCGTGCCATGATCGCGATGATGCTGATCGCCAACCCCGAGCTGCTGATTGCCGACGAACCCACCTCGGCGCTCGATGTCACAGTGCAGTTGCAGGTGCTGGCCATTTTGGACGGGTTGGTGCGCCAGCGCGGCATGGGCCTTATTTTTATATCGCACGATCTGCGCCTGGTCTCCACCTTTTGCGACCGCATCCTGGTGATGTACGCTGGCCGGGTGGTCGAAGAAATTGCCGCTGGTGGCCTCGCCGACGCCCGCCACCCCTACACGCTGGGCCTGCTCAATTGCCTGCCCAAGCTGGGCGATGCACGCCACCCCTTGCCCACGCTGGACCGGCAGCCGGAGTGGGCGCTGTGAGCCGCCCCGTCGGCATTGCCGTGCAAGGCCTGCGCGTCACCTACGACGGCTTTGTGGCGGTGGCCGACACCTCATTCCAGGTCGAGCCCGGTGGCAGCTTTGGTTTGGTGGGTGAGTCGGGTTCGGGCAAATCGACCGTGCTGCGCGCCATCTGCGGGCTGGCACCTTTGGCCGCAGGCAGCGTGCAACTTCTGGGTGAAGCGGGCGGTGCTGGTGGTGGTGCCGGTGCCGGCGCTAGTGCGGGTGCGGGTGCTGCGCCTGCGCTGCCCAAGCCCGGCAGCAAGCCGTTTCGCCGCTTGGTGCAGATGGTGTTCCAGGACCCCTATGGCTCGTTACACCCGCGCCAGACGGTAGACCGCATCCTGGCCGAACCGCTGGCCATCCACAAGATGGACGATGCCGAGGCCCGCATTGAGCGGGCTCTGGACGAGGTCGGTCTGGGTACCGGTTTTCGGTTCCGCTACCCGCACCAACTCTCAGGCGGCCAGCGTCAGCGCATCGCGATTGCGCGGGCCCTGATTTTGGAGCCGCAGATTCTGCTGCTGGATGAACCCACTTCGGCGCTGGATGCGTCAGTGCAGGCCGAGGTTCTCAACCTGCTGGAAGACCTGCGCCACCGGCGTGGCCTGACCTTTGTCATGGTCAGCCACGATTTGGCAGTGGTCACTCACTTGTGCGATCGCCTCATGGTGATGCAGCGCGGCCAGACTGTGGAACTGGTCAGCTCGGCCGACCTGGCGGCCAGCCGCGTCAGCCACCCCTACACCCAAAACCTGATGGAAGCCTCCGCGGGCTTTCGCCGCACCGGAGAGTTGCCATGATCCACTGGGAAGCCCACGCCTGCCTGCCCCTGCACCCGCAGGCCAGTTTTGAACCGATCGAGCGCTTTCATGCTGCCGGTGTGCACTATGTGTCGATCAACATCGGCATGGACATGAACCCGCTGTCGCAGGTGATGCAAACCATTGCTGGCTTTCGGGCCAGCGTGGCGGCCCAGCCCGAGCGCTTTGTGCTGGCGAACACGGTGCAGGATGTGGAGCAGGCCGCTGCCGAGGGCAAGCTGGCCATCGGCTTTGACCTGGAAGGCGCCATGCCGCTGCTGGAGCAGCCCGACATGGTGGCGCTGTACCAGAGCCTGGGCGTGCGCCAAATGCACCTGGCTTACAACCGCAACAACAGTGTGGCGGGTGGCTGCCATGATGTTGAGCAGGGCCTCACCTCGCTTAGGCACCAGGTGGTGCAAGCCATCAACGCCGCAGGCGTGCTGATGGATTGCTCGCACACCGGCCGGCGCTGCAGCCTGGACATCATGGCGGCGTCTAGCGCGCCGGTGATCTTCAGCCATGCCAACCCCCTGTCGCTGGTGGAGCACGGCCGCAACGTCACCGACGAGCAGATCCGCACCTGTGCCGCCACCGGTGGCGTGGTTTGCGTGTCAGGTGTGTCGTTTTTTCTGGGCAATAACCAGCCCACCGCAGTTGATGTCGCGCGCCACGCGGCTTATGTGGCCAACCTGGTGGGTGTGCAGCACGCCGGCATTGGCCTAGACATCAGCTTTCGACAGCCCGAACTCGATGACAACCCACCCGACAACTACGACCCCAGCTACTGGTGGCCCAGTTCAGCCGGCTACAACCGGGCCGAGCACCCGTCTACCTACACCCCGATAGACACCTGGCAGGTGCTGGGTCAAGCCCTGCAAGACACCGGCATGACGGCGACCGAGGCCGCGCTGGTGATGGGCGGCAACATGATGCGGGTGGCGGCCCAGGTCTGGCGCTGAGCCCAGCACCTGTCCGTCACTCCCGCGTACCTTTGCGTCATTCCCGTGCAAACGGGAATCCAGGTATTCAGTGCGCCGCCTTGGCGCAGCGGAACCCAATGTAGACCACAGCGGTATCGGCAGGTTTGCCTTGCAGGTGGTCGGCCTGCATCTGGGCGGCGCCGTACCACCAAGAGCCACCCCGCGTGCGCCGTTGGGCGCGCCCGGCATCTGCCGTGCCAGTGCTCTGCGGCTCGTCCACCCATTCCCACGCATTGCCGCCCATGTCGTGCAAGCCGTTCACACCGGCCGGCGTCTGAGCGACGCGGGCGTGGCCATGGCCGCGAGACAGGCTGGCGCCGTGGCGCAGGGCGCGTTGCTGGGCCGCAGCCCCACAGTCAGCCAGGCACTGCGCGCCCTGGGGCGAGTCACCAGTGGGGTACGGGTAACTGCGCCCGGTTGAAAAGCCTGCCGGCGGCGTTCGGCGTTGTTCGGTGTAAGCGGCGCTGACCCACTGCGCGTCGCTTGGCAAGCGCCCCCCGGCCCAGCGGCAAAAAGCCTGGGCCTCGTCAAAGCCGATGTGCACGGCAGGCTCGTCGTCGGCGGTTCTTCCCGGGTCGCCGCCAAAAGGCGCCGCCCAAGTCCAGCCCGGTTTCTGCACCCAGCCGGCCTCGAACACAGCACCGCCGCCCTCGCGCTCGGCGCGGGTCAGGCTGCCGGTGGCCTGCGCGAAGCGGCGAAACTGCCCGACCGTGGTTTCAGTGCGTGCCAGACTAAAGCCGCTCAAGGGTACCCAGTCGATACCTGCCGGGTTGCTGGCGCCAGCCGCGCCCACGGCGCCCTGGGCCATCGGCGCAGCCCCCAGCGCCCCTGCGAGGCACAGGGACAGGCCCAGGGACTGACCGCGGTCACGCAGGCCGAACAAGAGGCGCCAAAGAACGTGTGTTTGCATGGTGGCGTGATTTTGTCGGGGCGGGCCGTTGCAGGCGCCGTGGGTCCATCCAAAACCCCAAGCATTGCCCAGGAATGTGCCCGTCACCTGATCGCGCGGCTTCGGGTACGATGAAGATCATCTCAACCCTGCAAGGTGCCACCATGGATACGCTGATGCCCCAACCGCCACACGCTGGCTCGCGCCACGCCGGGGTTGACGTATGAACCTGCCATCGTTTGAACAATTCAGCCAGGCCTCTCTGGCTGAAGGCTTTGATGAAGTGCTGGTGCGTGACTGGCCGCCCGGGCAACATGTGGACAAGCACAGCCATCCTTTCGGCGTCAAGGCGCTGGTGGTGCGTGGTGACCTGGTGCTGACCGTAGGGGAGGCGGTGACCCACCTCCAAGCCGGTGACCCGTTTACCCTAGAGCGTGACACGCTGCACGTTGAACAGTATGGCGCGGATGGTGCTACGTTCTGGGTGGCCCGCAAGAATTAGCCTGGCGGTGGTCGAGGCGGGTTGCGGTACGATGGGTTGACTCTAACCAATCGTAAGGACACCACCATGGACGCACTCATTCCCCAAAAATCTCCCTACGCCAAAGAGGTTGAGGCCGGCAAGAGCTATTACTGGTGCTCCTGCGGGCAAAGCAAGTCGCAACCTTTTTGCGATGGCTCGCACAAGGGCTCAGGTTTCACACCCGTCAAATATGACGCCACCGAAAACAAGACCGTGTACTTTTGCGGTTGCAAACAAAGCGCCAACCAACCTCTGTGCGACGGCGCCCATAAAGCCCTGGTCTGAGTTTTAGGCGGATAGCTCATTGTTTTTGGGGTTGCTATATAAATAATAGCTAACTCGTCAATGAGTACGGGGGCTAGGGCTGGTTTTCACCTGTAAGTTGCTGGTTGGCGTTGGCGCTGGCGTTGGGCGGGGCTGGCGTGCCTGCTTCCGCTCGTGTCCTCCGCCCTGCGGGCTCCCCCTTGACCTCGCTGCAGCAGGCACGCCATCCCCTCCTTGGCTCGGCGAGACGGAATACCTGAATACGGGTCCCAGCGCTGGCGTGCCAAGGTCGTCGAGGTGGTGACGGGATGAGCGGCGCAGCGGCATCAAGGAGGAGCCCTTAGGGCGGGGGACAGCCGCGGAGCCGCTCAGCCCGGCGCCGCCTTGACCGGTGCGTCAAACAGGCCAAACCACCCAGCCGCATCGATTTCAGTGCTAATGGTGCATCGCATCATTCAATCGCTGAATGACACGATGCATCGATTCAATTGGACGCTTACACCGCGCAGACTAGATACTGCTTGACTGGGCTCAAGTGGCATGGCTTCGTGCGCCCCTATCATGCAGGCACCATGACGCTCTCCCTTCCCCGCTTTTTGGACAAAGAAAACACCATCGCCGGCCCCGGTTTCAACCGCTGGCTGGTGCCGCCGGCTGCCTTGGCGATTCACCTGTGCATCGGCATGGCCTATGGTTTTTCGGTGTTCTGGCTGCCCTTGTCGCGTGCGCTGGGTGTCAAAGCGGCCATCGTCTGTGGGCCCGAGGTCGGTTTTTGGGGGCAGCTGTTCACTACCGGTTGCGACTGGCAGATTTCCATTCTGGGCTGGATGTACACCCTGTTTTTTGTACTGCTCGGCTCGAGTGCGGCGCTGTGGGGCGGCTGGCTGGAGCGGGCTGGGCCGCGCAAGGCGGGGGTGGTGTCGGCGCTGTGCTGGTGCGGCGGCATGCTGGTGTCGGCGTTGGGGGTGCACCTGCACCAGTTCTGGCTGATGGTGCTGGGCTCGGGCGTGATTGGTGGCATTGGCCTGGGGCTGGGCTACATCTCGCCGGTGTCGACGCTGATCAAGTGGTTTCCTGACCGGCGCGGCATGGCCACCGGCATGGCGATCATGGGCTTTGGCGGCGGCGCCATGATCGGCTCGCCGCTGGCGGCGGACCTGATGGCCTACTTTTCGTCGCCGACCGATGTTGGCGTGGCGCCGACCTTTGTGGTGATGGCGCTGATTTATCTGGTCTTCATGCTAGCCGGTGCTTTTGGCTACCGCGTGCCCGAAACCGGTTGGCAGCCGGTAGGATGGGCGCCGCCAGTGGCGCTGGCACACAACGACATGATCACCCAGCGCCATGTGCATGTGAGCCGTGTCTGGGGCATTCCTCAGTTCTGGCTGCTGTGGCTGGTGCTGTGCATGAATGTCAGCGCCGGTATCGGGGTGATCGGAATGGCCTCACCCATGCTGCAAGAGGTGTTTGGCGGCGCGCTGATCGGAGTCAAGGCGACTTTTGGCGAGCTGGACAAGGCCCAGTTGGCGGCCATGGCCACGGTAGCAGCGGGCTTTACCGCGCTGCTGTCGCTGTTCAACATCGCCGGCCGCTTTGTCTGGGCCAGCCTGTCGGACCGGATGGGGCGGCGGCTGACGTACTCAGCGTTTTTTGTGCTGGGCGGTGCCCTGTACCTGAGCGTGCCCGGCAGCGCGGCGGCCGGCAGCATCGTGCTGTTTGTGGCGGCCCTGTGCGTGATCGTCAGCATGTACGGTGGCGGCTTTGCCACCGTGCCGGCCTACCTGGCGGATTTGTTTGGCACCCAGATGGTGGGCGCTATCCACGGCCGGCTGCTCACCGCCTGGGCCACGGCCGGCGTGCTTGGCCCGGTGGTGGTGAACTACATGCGCGAGTACCAACTGGGCCTGGGCCTGCCGCGCGCGCAGGTCTACAACCAGACCATGCAGATTTTGGCCGCCATGCTGGTGGTAGGCCTGGTTAGCAACCTGCTGGTGCGCCCGCTGGCGCCCAAATGGTTCATGACCGATACGGAGTTGGCCGCAGAAAAGCGCCTGGCGCATGAGCGCATGGCCTCTACCGTGCTGGTGCGCGATACCGCCGCCCATGCCGACCTCGTCAGCCCCTGGTTGGTGGCGCTGGCCTGGGCGGCTGTGGGCCTGCCGCTGGCCTGGGGTGTGTACCGCACGCTGCTGAGCGTGGCCCAATTTTTTGACTGATCCCCCAAAGTTGATCGTTCCTAACTTTGACCTGATGCTGGAAGCCCTATGAATTTGACCAAGCCATCCCCCGCCATCAGCGTTGTAACGCTGGGCAGCGTTGACGACATGCGCGAGCGCATCCGCAAAAAAAGCCGGCTTAAGGGCCGTCAGGCTGATGAGGCATCATTGGTGGAGGTGCAAGCCCTGATTGGCGCTGCACCACACCGGCGCGACCTGCTGATCGAGCACCTGCACCAGCTCAACGACCAGTACCGAGGCCTGCATGAGCGCCACCTGACTGCGCTGGCCAAGCAGATGAACCTTCCGCTGGCCGAAGTCTACGAGGTGGCCACCTTTTACCACCACTTCGAGGTGCTGCGCGACGATGTGCCCGGCCCGGCGCTGACGGTGCGGGTCTGCGACGGCCTGAGCTGCGAGCTGGCCGGCGCGCGTGAGCTGCTGGCCCGACTGCCAGCTATCCTGGGTACTGAGGTGCGGGTGATTGCCGCGCCCTGCCTGGGCCGCTGCGAGCAGGCGCCGGTGGCGGTGGTGCACCAAAACCCGGTGCTGCAGGCCACGCCAGAAGCCGTGGCTTTGGTGGTCAAATCGGCTGCAGCCCTTCATCCGCTTGCCTCTAGTGCTACGATTTTTGAAGCAACGGCACATGTCGAGGCGTCCGTCTCGCCGCTGCCACAAGCCACGCAGGTGGCGCCCGGCTACACCGGCTACCAGGCTTATCGCGACCAAGGCGGCTACGCGCTGGCGGCGGCGCTGGCCACGGGCACCCAGCCGGCTGAGGCGGTGCTGCAGGCCATGGAAGGCTCGGGTCTGCGCGGCCTGGGCGGGGCTGGTTTCCCGGCCGGGCGCAAATGGCGCATCGTGCGCGATCAGCCCAGTCCGAAGCTGATGGCGGTCAACATCGACGAGGGCGAGCCCGGCACCTTCAAGGACCGCACCTACCTGGAGCGCGACCCGCACCGCTTTTTGGAGGGGCTGCTGGTGGCGGCCCAGGTGGTGGGCATTGAGGCCTGCTACATCTACCTGCGTGACGAATACCACGGCTGCCGCGCCATCCTGGAGGCCGAGTTGGCGCTGTTGCGCGCCGACCCGCCCTGCGCCCTGCCGCTGATCGAGCTGCGCCGGGGGGCGGGCGCCTACATCTGCGGCGAAGAGTCGGCCATGATCGAAAGCATCGAGGGCAAGCGCGGCGAACCCCGGATGCGCCCACCCTACATTGCGCAGGTGGGCCTGTTTGGCCGGCCGACGCTGGAGCACAATTTTGAGACCCTGTACTGGGTGCGCGACATCGTGCAACGCGGTCCGGACTGGTTCAGCGGCTTTGGCCGTCATGGCCGCAAAGGCCTGCGCAGTTACAGTGTGAGCGGGCGGGTTCAGCACCCGGGCGTCAAGCTGGCACCGGCCGGCATCACGGTGCAGGAGTTGATCGACGAGTATTGTGGCGGCATGCTGCCCGGCCACAGCCTATATGCCTATCTGCCCGGTGGTGCCTCTGGCGGCATTCTGCCGGCCAGCCTGAACCAGGTACCGCTGGACTTTGACACGCTGCAGCCCTATGGTTGCTTCATCGGCTCGGCGGCGGTGATTGTGCTCAGCCAAAAAGACCGCGCGCGCGACGCCGCGCTCAACATGATGAAGTTTTTTGAGCACGAGAGCTGCGGCCAGTGCACGCCCTGCCGGGTCGGCACCGCCAAGGCGGTGCGGCTGATGCAGGCGCCGGTGTGGGACACCAGCACGCTGGAAGACCTCAATGTGGTGATGACCGACGCTTCGATCTGTGGCCTGGGCCAGGCTGCGCCCAACCCGGTGCGCAGCATTCAAAAATATTTTGCGCAGGAGATTGTTTAAATGAACGCGCCCGCCCACCTGGCTGAAGTGACGCCGCAAACCGTCAGCTTCACGTTGAACCAGATCCCCATCCACGCCTTCGAGGGCGAAACCATCCTCAAAGCCGCCCAGCGGCATGGCATCGACATTCCGCACCTTTGCTACAAAGACGGCCTGCGCGCCGACGGCAACTGCCGCGCCTGTGTGGTCGAGGTCAAAGGCGAACGCACCTTGGCGCCCAGTTGCTGCCGCGGCGCCACGGCGGGCATGGAGGTGCAGTCCACCAGCGAGCGTGCCCTCAAGAGCCAAAAGATGGTGCTGGAAATGCTGCTCTCCGACATGCCCGACACCGGCTACAAGTGGAACGATGGCCAAGCTGGCTCGGGTGCAGCGGCTGGTACGGCGCCCCAGGACCGTCATGCCGGGCTTGATCCGGCATCCATGCAGCACGGTGAACTCAGCGACTGGGCTGCGCGCCTGAACGTGACAGTGCGGCCTGAGCTCAAAGCGCTGCGCCGCGACCAACCCGCCGCCGACCTGTCGCACCCGGCCATGGCGGTCAACCTGGACGCCTGCATCCAGTGCAACCGCTGCGTACGCGCCTGCCGTGAGGAGCAGGTCAACGACGTGATCGGCTACGCCCTGCGCGGCAGCCACAGCGCCATCGTGTTCGACCTGGCTGACGCCATGGGCGACAGCAGCTGCGTGGCCTGCGGCGAGTGCGTGCAGGCCTGCCCGACCGGGGCGCTGATGCCCAAAACGCAGGTGGGCTCGCAGGTGGTGGACAAAAAAGTGGACTCGGTCTGCCCGTTTTGCGGCGTGGGCTGCCTGCTGACCTACAACGTGAAAGACAACAAAATTATCAGTGTGGACGGGCGCGATGGCCCGGCCAACCACAGCCGCCTGTGCGTCAAAGGCCGTTTCGGCTTTGACTACGCGCACAGCCCCCAACGCCTGACCGTGCCGCTCATTCGGCGTGCCGGCGTGGCCAAGGACCCCGAGGCCTTGCAGGCCCTCAACCGCGACAGCGCCGACTGGTCGGCCGTGTTCCGTGAAGCCAGTTGGGACGAGGCGCTGGCGCTGGCTGCCGGCCGGCTTAAAGGTCTGCGTGACGACCATGGCCTCAAAGCCCTGGCTGGCTTTGGCTCGGCCAAGGGCAGCAATGAGGAAGCCTACTTGTTCCAGAAGCTGGTGCGCACCGGCTTTGGCTCCAACAACGTCGACCACTGCACGCGGCTGTGCCACGCCTCCAGCGTGGCAGCCTTGCTGGAGGGTGTGGGCTCAGGCGCTGTGAGCAACCAGGTGAACGACGTGGCTCATGCCGAGCTGATTCTGGTGATCGGCTCCAACCCCACCTCCAACCACCCGGTGGCTGCCACCTGGATGAAGAACGCCGCCAAAGCTGGCGCCAAGATTGTGCTGGCTGACCCGCGCGTGACCGATATCGGCAAACACGCTTGGCGCACGCTGCAGTTCAAGCCCGACACCGACGTGGCCATGCTCAATGCGCTGATCCACACCGTGATCGACGAAGGCCTGGCCGACCAGGACTTCATTGCCCGGCGCACCAGCAATTTTGAAGCGCTGCGCGACAACGTGAAAGGCTACAGCCCCGAGGCGATGGCGCCGATCTGCGGCATCCCGGCGCAGACCCTGCGCGAGGTGGCGCGAGCCTTTGCCAAGGCCAAAAGCGCCATGATTCTGTGGGGCATGGGCATCAGCCAGCATGTGCACGGCACCGACAACGCGCGTTGCCTGATCGCCCTGGTGAGTGTGACCGGGCAGATTGGCAAGCCCGGCTCGGGCCTGCACCCGCTACGTGGCCAGAACAACGTGCAGGGCGCCAGCGATGCCGGCCTGATCCCGATGATGTTCCCCAACTACCAGCGCGTCACCAACCCGGCCGCGCACAGCTGGTTTGAAAACTTCTGGGGTACCAAGCTCGACGACCAGCCCGGCTACACCGTGGTCGAGATCATGCACAAGGCGCTGGCCCCCGACAGCGACCCGCACAAGGTGCGCGGCATGTACATCATGGGCGAGAACCCGGCCATGAGCGACCCCGACTTGAACCACGCGCGCCATGCCTTAGCCAGCTTGGAGCACCTGGTGGTGCAAGACATTTTCATGACCGAGACCGCCTGGCTGGCCGACGTGGTGCTGCCCGCCACCGCCTGGCCCGAGAAGACCGGTACCGTGAGCAACACCGATCGCATGGTGCAGCTCGGCCAGCAGGCCATTACCCCACCCGGTCAGGCCCGGCCCGACCTATGGATCATTCAGGACATCGCCCGGCGCATGGGCCTGGCCTGGGACTACCCCGGCGAGCACAGCGGCGTCGCCGCCGTGTACGAAGAGATGCGCCAAGCCATGCACGCCGCCATTTCGGGCATCAGCTGGGAGCGGCTGCAGCGTGAGTCGAGCGTGACCTACCCCTGCTTGTCGGCAGATGACCCGGGCTCACCCACAGTGTTCATCGAACGCTTCGCCACGGCGGATGGCCGGGTGCATCTGGTGCCGGCCGACATCATCCCGGCCAATGAACGACCGGATGCCGACTACCCCTTTGTGCTGATCACCGGGCGACAGCTGGAGCACTGGCACACCGGCAGCATGACGCGCCGTGCCGTGGTGCTGGATGCGATCGAGCCGATGGCCACTGCGTCCATGTGTGGTGACGACCTGCAGCAAATGGGCCTGCAGCCGGGCGATGTGATCACGGTGCGCTCACGCCGTGGCCAGGTGGCGATTCACTTGCGTCGCGACGACGGCACACCGCGTGGCGCCATCTTCATCCCGTTTGCCTACTACGAGGCGGCTGCCAATCTGATGACCAATGCCGCGCTCGACCCGGTGGGCAAGATCCCTGAGTTCAAGTACTGCGCGGTGGCGGTCACGGCCGGTGGGGTAACTGCAGATCGCAGCGGCTATTGATGGGCGGTGCCGGGGCTGTACTTGGTCTGCAGGTAGGCCAGGTAGGGCGCCGGGTCTAGACCGCGACCTGTGCTGCGCACCAGCAGCTCTTCACGCCCGAAGCGGCGGCCGTGCTGCCAGATGGCGTGGCCCAAAGCTGACTTGAGCGGCGCATAGTGGCCGGAACTAAGGGCAGGGCCAAGCGTCGCGTCCTGCTGCTGCAAGGCAGCCATGAGCTGGGCGGCCATCACATTGCCAATGGTGTAGGACGGGAAAGAGCCTATGTAGCCGGTGGACCAGTGCACGTCCTGCAGCACACCTTGGGCATCATTCGGCACGGTCAGCCCCAGGTCGCGCTGGATGGCCGCATTCCAGGCCCCGGGCAGGTCAGCCACAGGCAGCGAGCCGTCCATCAAGGCGCATTCGATGTCAACGCGCAGCATGACATGCAGGTCGTAGCTCAGCTCGTCGGCCTCAACCCGTATGAAGCCTGGCTCGGCATGGGTCACTGCGGCGTAAAACTCGTCGGGTGTCACGTCACTGAGCTGGCTGGGGAAGCGGCTTTGCAAGTCGGCGAAATGCAGGCGCCAGAAGGCGCGGCTGCGCACCACATGGTTCTCCCACAGGCGGGACTGCGACTCATGCGCGCCAAAGCTGGTGCCGCCCACCGCGTACAGCCCAATCAGGTCGGTGGCAAAAACGGAGCGGGTGTAGGCGGGGTCCACGCCTTGCTCGTACAGGGCATGGCCAGTTTCGTGGGCGGTGCCGAACATCGATGCCGGCAGGTAGTCCCGCCGGTAGCGTGTGGTGATGCGCACGTCCTCGCGGGTGAACGAGACCTCAAACGGGTGCACGGTGGTGTCCAGCCGACCGCGCTGCAGGTCGAAGCCCAGCTTCTCGGCCAGGGCCAGGCCAAAGCTGAGTTGCTCGGCCTCGGGGAAATCGCGAAACAAAAAGTCGCGCCGCCGTGGTGTCTGCGATTGGGCAGCGGCCAGCAGCGGCAGCAGGCCCTGGCGCAGCGTGGCAAACAGCTGCTTCAGGCTTGAGGCGGTTTCGCCCGGCTCGTACAAGGCCACCATGGCGTCATAGGGGTGTTCACGCCAACCGGCGCAATCGGCATAGCGGCGCGCCAGCGCCACTGTTTTTTCCAGATGCGGGGCAAACAGGGTGAAGTCGCTTCGTGCACGGGCCTCGATCCAGGCTGCTTGTGCCACCGTGCGCAGTGCGGCCCGTTCCTGGGTCAGGCTGGCCGGAATACGCCGGTGGTGGGCCACCGCCTGCTGCACCTGGGCCACCATGCTGCGCTCAAGCGCGTCTGGTGCCAGCTCTTGCACTGCCTGTTCGGCGGCCGCCAAGGCGGCCTCGGTCTGCGGGCTGAGCAGCATCTCCAGCGCCAGACCGGTGAGCGTCGAGATTTGTAGCCCGCGCATTTGTGCGCCACCGGCGGGCATCATGGTGCGTGAGTCCCAGGTCAGGACCGAGATCGCGTTCAGCACGTCGTTCACGGCGGCAACGCGCGCTTGAAGCGCAGCCAGAGGGCTGGTGTTGGGCATCAGGTTCTCGTCACGGGATGTTTCAGGCTACGCCGCCGGCAGTCAGATGGCAGGCGAGCTGCCGCCCGTTAGCGCTGGTCTGCAGTGATGGCGCTTCGCGCTTGCAGCGTGCACCAGCCAGTGGGCAGCGCGGGTGGAAATGGCAGCCACTGGGCGGGTTCAGGGGCGAGGGAATTTCGCCGGCAATCGGGTGAAAAACCTGACGGCCTGCACCCACCCTGGGCACGCTGTCGAACAGGGCGCGCGTGTAGGGGTGGCCTGGCGTGGCATAGAGCTGGGCCATCGGCGCAATCTCGACAATGCGGCCCAGGTACATGATGGCCACCCGGTCGCACACGTGGCGAACCACGCCGAGGTCGTGGCTGATGAAGACGGCCGTCAGCCCCAGGTCGCGGCGCAGGTCCATGAACAGGTTCAGCACCTGGGCCTGGATCGAGACATCCAGCGAGGCCACCGGCTCGTCCAGCACCAGCAGATCAGGCTTCATGGCCAGGGCACGGGCGATGGCCACCCGCTGCCGCTGGCCACCCGAGAACTGGTGCGGGAAGCGCCGACGCAGATCCGGATCCAGCCCAACACGCTCCAGCATGCTGGCCACATAGGCGTCGGCATGCTGCGGCAGAACCAGATGGTGCGTGAGCGGCCCCTCACTGATGGTGTCGCCCACGCGCATGCGCGGGTTGAGGCTGGAGAAAGGATCCTGGTGGACCATCTGCACCCGGGTGGTCAGCTTGACCGTGCGCCTACCCTGTTGCCGGGCCACTGGCGCGCCGTCAAACACCACCTGGCCGTCACTTGGGCTGTAGATGCCGGCCATGATGCGCCCCAGGGTGGACTTGCCACAGCCGGACTCGCCGACCAGGCCCAGCACTTCGCCCTTGGGGATGCTCAAGTCCACACCGGTGACGGCGCGTATGGTTTGTCGGCTCGTGGCACCACCCATCAGGCCAGCGAGCCGCTCGGCCAGTGAGACCGGCTTGACGAAGCGCTTGGACACGCCCTGGATTTGGAGCAGGTCGGCCATGGCTAGCTCCACTGGATGGGGTGGTGGCACAGCGCGCTTCGGCCATCGGCGAGTTGCTGAAGCGGGGGCGGTGTGCTGCAGATCGAGCTGGCTTTGGCGCAGCGCGGCGCGAAGGCGCAGCCCTGGCCCAAGTCGGCCAAAGAGGGGGCCTGGCCCGGTACCTGCTGCAGTCGCGTGCCGGGCTCATGTTCGGCCGGCACCGAGGCCAAAAGCCCGGCGGTGTAGGGGTGGTGCGGCTGTGCCATCACCGCGTCGGCCGAGCCGGCTTCGACGATCTTGCCGGCGTACATCACACAAATATCGTCGGCCAGGCTGGACACCACCGCCAGATCGTGGGTGACCCAGACAAAGGCGGTGCCGGTCTCGCTGGCCAGGCGCCGCACCTCAGCCAAAATTTGACCCTGGATCGACACATCCAGCGCGGTGGTCGGCTCATCGGCCAGGATCACCGCCGGGCGGTGCAGCAGGGCAATGGCAATCGCCACCCGTTGGCGCATGCCACCCGACAGTTGGTGCGGGTAAGCGTCCAGCCGCTCCTGCGGGCTGGGGATGCCTACTGTGACCAATGCCTGCCTGGCGCGTTCTAGTGCCACGGCGGTAGACACCTTGTCGTGCGCCTTGACGGCCGCAACCATCTGGGTGGAGACCTTGAGCACCGGGTTCAGCGTCATCATCGGGTCTTGAAAAACCATGGCGATCTTTGCCCCGCGGATTTGGCGCAAGGCCTCGCCACGCAGTTGCGTCAGGTCAACGCCGTTGAGCAGGACCTGACCGCTGGCGACCCGTCCAGGTGCCTCGATCAGCCCCAGAATGGAGTACGCGGTGACACTTTTGCCCGAGCCAGATTCGCCCACCAGGCCCAGGATACGACCCCGGCCGACCTCGAAGCTCACGCCGTCGACGGCCTTGACCACCCCGCCGCGCACGGCAAACTCGGTGCGCAGGCTCTGAACCCGCAGAACGGCATCGCTCATCGGCTGCGCCTCGGGTTAAGCACGTAGCGCACCTGGTCTCCCACCAGGTTGATGGCGACCACGGTCAGCATCAAGGCAATGCCCGGGTAGATGGAAATCCAGTAGCGGCCCGACAGCAGGAACTGAAAACCATTGGAAATGAGCGACCCCAGTGAGGGCTGTGTCAGCGGTAATCCAAGGCCTAGAAAGGACAGAGTGGCCTCCAGCGCGATGGAGTTCGCGACTTGTACAGTGGCGACCACGATCAAAGGCGGCAGGGCATTGGGCAGCAGGTGGCGGAACAGCACCCGCATGGCTGGCAGCGGGGTCGACAGCGCCGCTTCAATGTAGTCCTTGTTGCGTTCGGCGCTGGCCGCGCCGTGGGCGGTGCGCGCAAAGTAGGCGTACTGCGCCAGCGCCAGGGCCGCCACCAACTGCGGCAAACCCTGACCAAGTAAAGCCACCAGCACCAGGGCAAGCAGGATAGCCGGCAGGGACAACTGCAGGTCAATCACACGCATGATGACCGCCTCCAGTCGCCCGCCGTAGTAGGCGGCCAACAGGCCCACCACGCCGCCGAGCATCAGGGCCAAGGTGCCGGCCAGTACGCCCACCAGCAGGCTGGTGCGCAGGCCGTACAAAATGGCAGAGAAAACGTCGCGCCCAGCGGCATCGGTGCCCAGCCAGTGCACATAGCCGCCAGGGCCGATTTCGCCCGGCATCAGGCGCGCTGCAGCCAAGTCCAAAGTGGCCTGGTTGTAGGGGTCTTGCGGTGTGATGAGGGGTGCCAGCACGGCAGCCAGGATCACAATCGCGATCACCACCAGTGCCACCACCGCGACCCGGCTTTGCCGGTAGTCGGCCCAGAAGTTGGCGAGCCGGCTCCAACGGGTCTCAAGGGTCAGGCTCATTGCGCGGCCTTGATGCGGATTCGGGGATCGAGCTGGCCGTAGATCAGGTCCACCACAAAATTGATCAGCACAAACAGCACGACGACCAGTACCAGGTAGGCCACCATCACCGGGCGGTCCAGCACCGTGATGGAGTCGATGATCAGTTTGCCCATGCCGGGCCAATTAAAGACAGTTTCGGTCACCACCGCAAACGCCAGTGTGGAGCCGAACTCCAGACCGAACACGGTCACGATGGGGATGGAGATATTTTTCAAGACATGCAGACCGAGTACCTTGGACTCAGACAAGCCCTGGGCCCGGGCAAAACGTACATAGTCCGAGCTCATCACCTCCACGGTGCCAGCCCGCGCCAGACGAATCAGCAGGCCCAGTTTGAACAGCGCCAGATTGAACGCCGGTAGTACCAGATGGCTCAGCCCCTCCCAAGACCCAATGGACAGCTTCATGCCCAGCAGTTCTGTCACCGGCCCGCGCCCACCCGACGGCAGCCAGCGTAGCTCCACCGCAAAGCCCATGATCAGCAGCAAGCCGACCCAAAAGGTGGGGACACTGAAGCCCAGCACCGACACCCCCATGATCACTTTGGACGAGACCGCATCGGGCTTGTACCCCGCCCAGATCCCCAGTGGGATGCCCAGCAGCGTTGCGATCAGCATGGCTGAGATAGCCAACTCTAGGGTGGCCGGCAGCCGGGAAAAGATCAGGCCGAACACCGGCAGCCGGTAAATAAAGGATTCCCCCATGTCCCCATGCAGCAGGTTGCCCATGAAGATGAAGTACTGCGCATACAGCGGCCGGTCAAACCCGTAGCGCTGGATCAGGCTTTCACGCAGCGCTTGGCTGGAGGCCGGATCGATCATGACGTCGATCGGGTTGCCGATGGCGTACACCCCGACAAACACCAGCATCGACATTGCCACGACGACCAGCACCGCCTGCAACAGGCGCTGTATGAAAAACCCGATCATGTTGGCCGCAGAATCAACGCTTGGGCTTGATCTCGTAAGCCAGGGTTTCCTGGTCCATGCGTGCGGGGATAGTCATCATGCCGGCTTTGGAGGCCCAGATGGTCTGCAGCTGCACGGTGGGGATCAGCGCACGGTCGGTCATGGACAGCTCGGAGGCCTTCTCGAACAAGGCGCGGCGCTTGTTGTCGTCCATGGTGCGGCTGCCTTCTTCCAGCAGCTTGTCAACGGCCGGGTTGGAGTAACCCTGCTTGTTGAAGGCACCCAGGCCCATCGTTGCATCGGCGGTGTGGACCAAAGACCCGTAGGTGTAGCTGGCCTCACCAGTCAGTGTGCCCCAGCCGCTCATCCACAGGCTGTACTCGCCTTTTTGCTGCGCCGGGAAAAACACCGTGCCGTTGAGGGCGTTGGCGTTGACTTTCAGACCAGCCCGCGCCCACATCTGCGACAGCGCTTCGCAAACCGCAGAGTCGCCTGGCAAGCGGTTGTTGGTGCAGAAGAAATCGATCTCGAAGCCTTTCGGGTAACCCGCTTCTGTCAACAACTGCTTGGCCTTGTTGACATCAAACGGCCGCTCGGGCAGGTTCTTGCTTCCGCCAAAAAAGTTGGCTGGCATCAACTGGTTGGCTGGACGGCCCAGGCCTTCAAGCACGATGCGGACCAAGGTCCTACGGTCGATGGCGAGGTCCATGGCCTCACGCACCCGGGCGTCGCGCAGGGGGTTTGCAGCGATCTCTTTACCGTCGACCTTGACGGGCTTGGGCAGAGTTTCCTTGACGTTGGGTGTGATGTTGAGGATGTACACCGTGTCGGCGATAAAGGTATCAACCGATTTGTCGCGCTGGAGCGAGGCATAGTCGGTTGCCGGCACGTAGTTGACCAGATCAACCTGGCCCGACTTCAAGGCCGCCATGCGCGCTGGATCACTCGGAATTTCTTTGCGAATCACCTGCTCCCAGTGCTGTTTTTCGCCCCAGTAGCCGTCAAAGCGTTTCATGACCATGTCACCCTTGGGCGCCCAGGACACAAAGCGGTAGGGACCGGTGCCAATGGCAGCCTTGCCCGAATTGAATTGCTCGTTGCGGGCTTCCATTCCGATGGACTTGGGCACCACAAACAGGCGGATGAAGTCGTTAGGCAGGGTAGGGGCCGCTGCCTTGGTCCTGACATGCAGCGTGTACTTGTCAACCACCCTGGTATCTCTGACCTGCTTGGTGTAGATCGTCATGCTCATCGGGCCGGTGACAACCGGAATGCGGTCGATCGAGAACTTGACGTCTTCCGCAGTCAACTCTGCGCCGTCGTGAAACTTGACGCCCTGGCGAATCTTGAACTCCCAGGTGGTCTCATCCACTGGCTTCCAGGACACCGCCAGGCCGGGTTTGAGCTGGAGTTTGTCGTCGGCCATGACCACGGTGTCAAACACGTGCCTTAAGGCCTCGGCTTGGCCGCCCAAGGTGGACCAATGCGGGTCCATGGAATCCGGGCCGGCCCGAACGCCCATCGTCAGCGTTTGTGCCGACACGGTGCCGCCGAGCATGGCGGCAATCAGCCCTGCCAGGGCAAGGTGCTTGCTTTGCTTCACAATTGGCTTCATCAGATACTCCTGTTTGTTTTAATTCCACTGTACAACGCGTTCCAGCCCACACTGTTCTACAAAACTATAACATAGGCTGTGCACGCATTGGCTCATCAAATTACCAATGGTTCCATGGGGTCAACCGTTCTATACTGATGGTACAGTCTCGCGTCGAGGCAGGGCTACAGCATAGGAGACCATGAAAAACCGCAGAGCTGCACAAGCAGGAGCCGGCACTGGCAGCCAGGGATCAGGTGCGCCGACAGCGCGACTGCTGGTGGACCTGGCTGAGTCCCTGGACCGCAGCTTGCCGGTTCCTTTGGGGACGCAACTGCGCGGCTTGATCGAGTTTGGCATTGCACTGGGCGAACTCCCGCCGGGGCAACGGTTGCCTTCCGTGCGTGAGTTGGCGGCGCGCGCCAATGTGGCCCCGATGACGGTGGCGACGGTGTACACCGAGTTGCGCTTGTCAGGCCTGATCGAAACCAAGCCAGGCGCCGGCACCTACGTGGCCGACGGTCACCGCAGCGATGGCCTGCGCTCAACGGCCATGCGGACACTGCAACGCAGGGTTGACCGCTTGCTGCGAGAGGCCGAAGCGCTGGGCCTGGCGCCGTCTTTGGTGGCGTCCCTGGTTAACGCACGGGTGGCGCGCAGCCGTCCCACAAGCCGTGCCCTGCGCCTGGTGATGGTGGGCAATTTTCTTGACACCACCCAAAAATACGCAGAACGGATCAGCACCTATCTGAAAGAGGGCGACACAATCACGGCCACCACCCTGGAGGCCTTGCAGCAAGTCACAGGGGGGGAGTTTCCCTACGACATCTGCGTCACGCTGGCGCATCGTCGCGGCGAGTTGGAGGACAGGCTGCCGGTAGGCGTGCCAGTGGTCGGCTTGAGCTTCATCCCGGCCGAAGAAACCCGTGCACTGCTGGCGTCCATTGATCCCTTGGCCCGTGTCGGCATTGTGTCGGTCTACCCTGAGTTCATGGCGCTGATGAAGCTGGGTGTGCTGCGCTTCACCCCCCATGTCGCCAACCCCGAGTTGCGCTTGATGACCGCGCCAGACCTGCAGGCTTTTTTGACCGGTGTCGACGTGCTGGTGTACGCCAGTGGCGCGGGTGAGATATTGCGCCATTGGCCGGCGGGCCGGCAGGCGATTGAGTTTCGTTACGTGCCTGACCCCCATGCCATCGAACAGACACTTATCCCCGCCGTCGAAAGGCTGCGCAGTCAAATTGCGTTTCAAAAGGAAAGAACCCATGAAGATCAGTGACATGAATTGGCTCCAGGTCGAGCAGTACCTGGCCACAGATGACCGTGCCGTGGTGCCCATCGGCAGTACCGAGCAGCACGCCTATCTGAGCCTGTCGGTGGACAGCATCTTGAGCGAAAGGGTGGCCGCGGATGCCGCGCTGCCGTTGAACGTCCCGGTGTTCCCGGTGCTGGCCTATGGCATCACGCCCTATTTCATGGCCTATCCCGGCACAGTATCGCTGCGCACCGAGACCTACCAAAACCTGCTGACCGATATTTTGGACAGCCTGCGCAGCACTGGCTTCAAGCGCATCCTGTTGGTCAATGGCCATGGCGGTAACGCGCCCGGCCTGATCGCCGTCAACGCCTGGTTGGAGGCCAACCCGGGGTGCAAGGTGCGCATCCACAATTGGTGGAATTCGCCCAAAACGTTTGCCAAGGTCAAGGAGATTGATCCGGTGGCCTCGCACGCGTCCTGGATGGAAAACTTTCCCTGCACCCGCTTGGCCGGTGTGGTCCAGCCCGACCTGCAAAAGCCAATGGTCGACCTGGCCCTGATGCGCACGCTGGGCCCAGCCGGCGTGCGCGAATTGATTGGAGACGGCAATTTTGGTGGCTGCTACCAGCGCTCGGACGATGAGATGAATGCGGTCTGGTCGGTGGCAGTGGAAGAAACACGAAGCTTGATCGACGCCCTGTGAACCAAAGCGCACACATGAACCAAGACACTATTTTGATCTGGGGCGCTGGCGCCGTTGGCGGAACTCTGGGCGCGTATTTGGCCCGCGCCGGCGAAGACGTCCTGCTGGTGGACATTGCAGAGGACCACGTGGACGCCATGAACCGTGACGGCCTTGCTATTGAGGGCCCGGTTGAGTGCTTCACCCAACCGGTGCGGGCGGCGACGCCAGCCCAGGTGCGCGGTACTTTTCACCGGGTCATTCTGGCGGTCAAAGCCCATCACACGCATCAAGCGGTGCTAGCCCTCAAACCTCATCTGGCCGGCGAGGGCTCGGTGCTGTCCGCGCAAAACGGTCTCAATGAATTGGTCATCGCCGAGGCCGTCGGTGCCGAACGAACCGTGGGCTGCTTCGTCAATTTTGGTGCTGACTGGCTGGGGCCAGGGCGCATCCTGCTGGGCAATCGGGCCACCGTGGCGCTGGGCGAGCTTGATGGCCGGGCCACTGCACGCGCTGCGGATTACCACCGACTGCTGCAACTGTTTGAGCCCGATGCGGTGCACACGCCCAATATCTGGGGCTACCTGTGGGGCAAGCTCGGCTATGGTGCCATCCTGTTTGCCACCGCGCTGACCGATGCGTCGATGTCGGACAACCTGGCCTCCGAACCGCACTTCTCCGTGTTCCACCGCCTGGGTCGCGAGGTGATGGCGGTGGCACTGCAGCAGGGGGTGACGCCTTTGGGTTTCAACGGTTTCGATCCAGTCGCCTTCATGCCTGATGCGCCAGAGGCGCTGGCGCGGCGCTCTGTGGCGGATATGGCCGAGTTCAACCGCCACACGGCCAAGACCCATTCGGGCATCTGGCGGGACCTGGCGATTCGCAAGCGCAAAACCGAAGTCGATGCCCAAATTGCTATCATTGCCGAGATCGGCGCCAAAGGCGGGCTTGCCACACCCACCATTGACCGGTTGGTCGCGCTGATTCACGACATTGAAGAGGGGCGCCGGCCCCAGTCCTGGCCCACGCTTGATCTGATGGTGGCCGCATGAACTTGCATCTGTCGGGCCGTCGGGCCATCGTGACGGGTGCCGCGCAAGGCATTGGACTGAGCATCATGCAGGCCTTTGTTGCGGAGGGCATACAGGTGGCGGCGTTTGACATCGACGGCACGGGGCTGCAGGCTGCGCGTGCAGCGGGAGCCAGCCTGACCACCACCATCGATCTGGCACAGCGCGCCAGCGTGGCCGAAGCCGTTAACGGTGCAGCCAAGCAATTAGGCGGTCTCGACATTTTGGTGAATTGCGCCGGGGGTGTGCGCGGGCAGGTCGGGCGCCCGATTGAAGACATCACCGAGCAGGACTGGCTGGTGGTGTTTGAGGCCAACGTTCATGGCGCCTTCTGGTGTGCCCAAGCCAGTGCCGGCCACATGAAGCAGGGCGGCTTTGGCCGCATCATCAATATCTCTTCTGGCGCCGGCCTGCGCCCCAGCCTCACCGGGATACAGGCCTACACGGCCTCCAAGCATGCGCTTGTCGGGCTGACCAAGCAACTCAGTCTGGAGCTTGGGCCGCATGGCATCACCGTCAACAGTGTGGCACCGGGTTTTGTGTTGTCCAACCCCTCGACCCAACGCCAGTGGGACAGCTACGGTCCAGAAGGCCAGCAGCGCTTGCTTGACAGCATCCACACCAAACGCCTGGGCCGACCGCAAGACATTGCCAACGCGGTGACTTTCCTGGCATCGGATGCGGCCAGCTGGGTTTCTGGCCAGGTGCTCAGCGTGGATGGTGGGCGTTCCTGACGCGCCAAGCTACTGCTTTACTTAATCCAACCTTGACGCCCACCCGCCATGACCCAAAATTTATTGCCCCCATCCGCATTCAGCCTGGCCGTGCACGGTGGGGCCGGCACGATTCTGCGCAGCACCATGACCCCGGAGCGCGAAGCGGCCTACCACGCCGGCCTGCGCCGAGCCCTGGAGGCCGGCCAGTTGGTGCTGGCTGCTGGCGGTGCAGCGCTGGACGCGGTCACCGCAGCTGTGATGGCGCTGGAGGATGAGCCGCTGTTCAATGCCGGCCGCGGGGCGGTGTTCACCAGCGCCGGGAAGCAGGAAATGGACGCTGCCATCATGGATGGCCGGGATCGGGCTGCGGGGGCGGTGGCAGGCATCTGCGGGCCGCGCAACCCCATTCTGGCGGCGCGTGCGGTGATGGCGCACACCGAGCATGTGCTGCTGATCGGCGAGAGTGCACTGGCCTTTTGCCGGGCGCAGGGCTTGGCCTTTGAAGACACCCCTTATTTTTTCACCGAAGCCCGCTGGCAGGCCCTGCAGGACACCTTGGCGATGCGACAAGCCGGCGTCGACAACCAGGATGCGTCGCGCAAGCATGGCACCGTGGGCGCCGTGGCGCGCGACAGCCACGGCCACCTGGCAGCGGCCACCTCTACCGGCGGCATGACGGCCAAAATGCCCGGGCGGGTGGGTGACACCCCGGTGATCGGCGCCGGCACCTGGGCCGATGATGACACCTGCGCCTTGTCCGGCACGGGCAACGGCGAGGTTTTTATCCGATATGCCGCCTGTCATGAAATCTCCGCCAGGATGCGCCATGCCGGTCAAACTCTGGCGCAGGCCGCGAAGGGCGTGGTGATGGACCTGCTGGCGCCGCATGGCGGCTCCGGCGGCATCATCGCGGTGGACCGGCACGGCGGCGTGTCGCTGCCGTTCAACTGCGCCGGCATGTACCGGGGTGTTGTTCAGGCCGATGGCGTCTTGCGCACGGCCATTTACGACGAGCCTCTGGTGGACTATGCCGCGGTGACCGGCGGCAACAAACCGTAGGCCTGCAGGCGCCGTTCGCGCACAAAGCCTTCAATCGCCGCAGCGAAGGTCTTGAAGTGCGGGGAGGCCAGATGGGCAGCAAAAGCCGCTTCATCGTCATAAATTTCGTACAGGGCCACAGTGGCTCGGTCTGGTATTGGCAGCAACACATCAAAACGGTGGCAGCCCGGCTCATTGGCCAATGACGCTGCGGCATTGATGCGTACCAAGCTGGTGAATTGCGCCAGATGCTCTGGGTGGATATCAAATTCAACCCAGATCACGTAGGCTGAAGTGGCGTTGGCGTTGGGATTGGCGGCAGGCTGGTTCATGCGGGCGCTCCTAGGGTGGGAGGTTTCTACAGCAGCCCGAAGCGGGCCACGATGCGGTCAGGGTCGATACGGATCGATTTCAGGGTCTGGCGGGCCGCCTGCTCCTTCAGCGAACCGTCGGCCTTTAGGCTGTAGACAGGGGTCTTGTTGAAACTGGCTGCCAACTGGCGGGTGATCGCCGTTCGGGCAGCGCCCTCCAGCGCCTTGGGCAGCAGGGGCGCCGTCACGGCGTCGAGTTGCGGCTCCTCCAGAAAAAAGGCTTTCTGCGCGTCGTCATAACGCAGACCGGAGGAGCCCTTCACACTCGCCGGCATGGCGGGCAGGCCTACTACCTTGATCGACAGTTGGGCCGCAATGCCGATGCGCTCTGGCGGCTGGCCCAGTTTGACCTGCGGCTGCCCCGTGACAGAGACCACCACAAGGCCGTCTAGCAGCCGGGTGCTCATGTCAGCCTTGTTCAGTGCCGCCTGCAGCTCGCGTTCGGTAAAGCTCAGTTCTATTTCAGCGGGTTTGCCGCCGGCACAGGCGGCCAATAGCAGGGCGATGCCCAGGCTGCAGAGTGTCAGTATGGCGGTCATGTTTTTTTGCATGGTGACGATTTTCGATTCAATGTGACCATTATCCAGCCACGCTGTTGCCAACCAGAGGCCCCGCGCTGGCGGGCGGCATGGTTCGCGTTCTCCGGCCCACGAACCGATCCTTTGACTGGTACCTCTCGGCTAGCATAAGTGGCGTCATGCTAATATCGCCGACGATATGAAAAAAAGCTGCAGAGTCGTTGTGGATACCAACATCCTAGTGGCTGCCACACGCAGTCGACAGGGGCCTTCCTTCGCTTTGATGCAGCTTGTCCGGACCCGACGCATATTGATGTGCTGCAGCCCGGCCTTGTTCCTGGAGTACGAGGATGTGCTCCAACGTGCCGAGCAAAGGGCAGCCTCGGGCCTGAGCGTCAAGGATGTTGATGCGATCCTGAATGAGCTGGCGGCCTTGCTGGAGCCGGTTCTGACGCACTACCAATGGCGTCCGCAGCTGCGCGACCCGGCTGATGAAATGGTGCTGGAGGCGGCGGCGAATGCTCGGGTCGATGTCCTTGTGACTTACAACCTGCGCGACTTTGTCCCTGCCAAGCGCTTCGGCATCAGGGTGCTCACCCCCGAGCAGACTTTCAATCATTTCGATCTTGCTATTGCGAGGAACTGACACCATGAGCAACTACGCGCTGCGCCTCCCTGAATCACTCAAACAAGCCGCCAAACGGATCGCCGCTGCCGATGACACCACGATGAATCAGTTTTTTGTGGTGGCGATCGCCGAAAAAATCAGCGCCATGGAGACGGCAAAGTTTTTTGAGAAACGGGCCGCCTCGGCTGATACGTCGGCGGCCCAAGCGGCGTGGGACAAGGTTGGGGATCAAGCGCCGATGGCGGGCGACCATTGGACCAAGCCGCTCAGGAAGCGCGCGACCTAATGTCACAACCCGTCGCTGGTCGGCTTCGATCTCGCACTGGCGGGCGGCGTGGCTCGCGTTCTCCAGCCCACGCCCGCGAACCCCACCGCCCACCGAGATGGATGTGGTGGCGCGCCAAAACCGAACTGCCTACACCACGCCAGCCGCCCTCAAGCGGGCAATGTCGGAATCTGTCTTGCCCAACAAGCTCTGCAACACCTCAGCCGAATGCTGCCCCAAAGTCGGCGGCGCGCGATGCTCTACCGGGGCGGCAGAGAGATGCAAGGGGCTGCGCAGCAGCGGCACATTCACGCCGCTGCCATGGGGCACCTGCAACACCAGGTCACGGTGCTGTACATGCGGATCGGCAAACAGCTGCTGCATGTCGTTGATCGGCGCGCAGGGCACATTGGCCGCTGACAACCGCTCGATCCAGTGCGCCACGGGCTGGCTCAGTGTGCGTGGCTCAAGAATGGCATGGAGTGCTGCTCGGTGCTGGATGCGGGTGATGTTGGTTTTGAAGCGTTCATCCTGCGCCAGGGCCGGGTCCAGCCCCAGCACCCGCAGCAGGCTGTCAAACTGGCCGGCGTTGGCCGCTGACATGGTGAAGTGGCCATCGGCTCCGCGGAACACCTCGCTGGGCGCGGTGATCGGGTTGTTGTTGCCCTGGCGCTGCGGGACCTTGCCGGTCATCAAGTAGCCCAAGGCCAGATGGGCGTTGATGGCCGTGGTCACGTCCATCATGGCTGCGTCAATGTACTGGCCCTCGCCCGTATCTCGGCGGTGGATGATGGCCGCCAGGATGCCGATGGCGGCGTACAAGCCGGTGAAGATGTCGGCAATCGGCACAGCCGAGCGCATGGGTGTAGCGCCGGGCTCGCCGTCGGCCGGGCCGCAGGTGCTCATCAGGCCGCACATGGCCTGCATCACCGAGTCATAGGCTGGCCGCGGGGCATAAGGGCCGTCTTGGCCGTAGCCGGTGACGCTGCAGTAGATGATGGCCGGGTTGATCGCGCGGATGCTGTCGTAGTCCAGCCCGTAGCGCGCCAGCGCGCCCACCTTGTAGTTTTCAATGAACACGTCGCACTGCGCAGCCAGTTCGCGCGCCAGTTGGGCGCCTTCCGGGCTGGCGATGTCCAGGGTGAGCGAGCGCTTGCCCCTGTTGCTGCCCATGAAAAAGGCCGAATCGCTGGTGGACTGGCCGTCGGCGCCCGTCACGAACGGGCCCACCTTGCGCGTGTCGTCGCCCACGCCGGGGCGCTCGATCTTGATCACGTCGGCCCCCAGGTCGGCCAGGGTCTGGGTACACCAGGGCCCGGCCACCACGCGGGTCAGGTCCAGCACCCGTACCTTGTCAAGAATGGGCATGGCGTCAATCGATGCTGATTTTGAGTTCTTTGTTCAACTCGCGCATATCGTCAAGCTCGCGTTTGACGCGAGCCGCAAAGGCGTCGCCACTCAAGGTGCGCGGCTCGCCGCCGCTCTTGCTGAAATTGGCTACCACTTCAGGGTCGTTCACGGCGGTGGTCAGTGCGGCAATCAGCTTGTCGCGCACCGCCGCCGGCACACCAGCTGGCATGGCAAAACCCAACCAACCGGAGCTGATGTGCGGGATACCCAACTCTTTGGCGGTGGGCACATTAGGGATCAGCGCAGAGCGCTTGTCGCCGGTGTAGGCCAGCATCACCAGCTTGCCCTGCTCGGCCATGGCGCGGCTGGCCATGGAGGAGAAGGCCATGTCGACCTGGCCGCCGAGCAGGTCGGTCAGCAGCGGGCTCTCACCCTTGTAGGGCACGTGCGTCATGGTGACGTTGGCGTTTTTGACAAAGAGTTCTGTCGCGGTGTGAAAGCCGGTGCCCATGCCGGTCGAGCCAAAGTTGAGCTTGCCCGGCGCGGCTTTGGCCTTGTCCAGCAGTTGCGCCAGCGTTTTGATACCGGAGGCGGGGTGGGTGTTGATCAGGTAGTGCGACTCAAAGATCATGGTCAGGTAGCTGATGTCCTTGATCGGGTCATAGGGCACGCTGTTGGCCAACACCGGGCCGGACACCACGCCGGCGTTGGTGATCACGCCGATGGTGTAGCCGTCCTTGGGGGCCTTGGTCATGGCGTCTGTGCCAATCCGCTGGCCGGCGCCGGCCTGGTTCTTGATGACCATGGGCTGGCCCAGGATGGCGCCGGCCTTGGTGGCGACCAGGCGGGCATAGCCGTCGACGATGCCGGGCGGGAAGGGCACGATGACGGTGATCGGCTTGTCAGGGTAGTTGCTTTGTGCGCCTGCGACTGAGGCCCACAGGCCAGTGAGCAGCAGGGCAAGTGTGCGGGCGATTGGGGGAACGGCGTTCATGGAGATCCTCTCGGGTTGTCAGGGTTGGGGAAAGTGTTGGGTAAGAAAGCTGAGCACGGCGGCGTTGAACCGGGGCGGGTCTTCGGCCCAGCCAAAATGCCCCAGGCCGGCTAGGCTGACGAAGTCGGCGCCGGCGATCTTGCTGGCCATTTTTTGCATGACAGCGGCCGGGGCGGTGGCGTCGAGTTCACCAGCGATGCACAGCACCGGTACATTCAGCGTGGGCAGCAGGTCGCGGCCCTCAAAACCGACGATAGCGGCCACGGCGGCACGGAAGGTCTCCTCCCGCATCTGGCTTACGATGCCAATCAGCAGATCGACCGCTGGGCCACTGGCGCCCGCAGCCATCATGGCGCGCAGCATCAGCGGCGCGTACTCAGGAATGGTTTTGCCGGCATCCAGTGGGGCCACACGGGCGCGCACAAATTCTTTTTGCCAGTCGCCGTCGGGGCTGCCAAACGAGGCGCTGGTGGCCGACAGCACGTAGCCTTGGATGCGGGCTCGGGCGTAGCGCCAAGCCTGCTGCGCGATCATGCCGCCCATGCTGTGGCCCATCACCACGTTGCGCGAGTCAGCCTCTTTTGCCAGCAGCAGGCTGAGCACCCGTGCGCCATGGTCGATGGTCAGCGGCGCTGGCAGGGCAGACAGGCCATAGCCCGGCGCGTCCCACGAGACCACCCGGTAGCCGGCCAGGGTGAAGGCCTGCACCTGGGTGCGCCAGTACTCCTTGGCACCAAAGGCGCCGTGCAGCAAAAACACGCTGGTGCCATGGCCGCCGCCCGCCGGGTGGTGCACGGCGTAATCGGGCAGGGTCACCGCCATCTGGCTCACGCGGGCACCTGCAGCGCAGCCGCCGGCGTCCAACCAGCGTGGGCGCCCATCGGGACGTGGGCCGGCAGGATGATGCGGCAGATGGGTCCGGGGCTGATGTCGCGCGCATCAAAGATGGCGCACTCGCCTTTGCCGGTGTTCAGGTTGGTGACATAGGTCACCAGGTAGCCATCGTCTTCTGCTACGGCACCGTCGCGCGGTGCGAATGGCGTCTCGCTGACGAAGCAGCCCTTGGGCGCCTGCCAGCGCTGGCTGTGGCCGGTCTGCCAGTCGTATTTTTTCAGGCCATCAAGTTCCCAGTTGGGCTTCATCAGGGCGTTGTAGACATAGCGATTGGGCCGGCCCTTGACGCGGCCATTGATCATCGAAAACTCGGTGACTTCGTCGTCCAGGTCTTCTTCGTGGGTTTGGCCAGTTTTCAGATTGAAGCGCCAGCGGTGCATGCGGGTTTCCTGCAGGTCCATGGACAGCAGCGCGTTCATGCGGGCGTAACCCTCCTTGGGCAGGCCACTCAGGTCGGGCACCGGGTTGGTCTGGATCGCGCCATCCATGATGATCTCGTCGCCCACCTCGTAGGTATTGGCCAGGTGCAGGATGTAGCAGGGCGTTCCTTCAAACCACTTCACATCGCGGCTGGTGCCAAAGCGCGGGATCACGCCGAAACGCGCCGGCACGTCACGGTGGAACTTGAGTCGGTGCTGACCCTTCTTCAGACCCTCTGGGTCGAAGAACATCGACAGGTCGTGGATCACGCAGTAGTGCTCGCTCATGCCCAGGTCATGCGGCCAGGTGGCGTGCGGCAGCTCGATGGGCTCGTAATGCACCAGCTTGTTGTTGGCGTCGACCACGCCGTAGTTGAAGTAGGGCGCATATTCACCGAAGTTGAAGAACATCATCTCCTTGCTGTGCTCGTCCACCTGAAAGTGCGAGCAGATGCCCCGGTCACCCAAGCGACGGGCCCAGTTGGTGTCGGGCCCCAATGTTTCCAGCGTGACCGGGTCCATGCGATAGGGCTCGCTGCATTGGCTCATGGCCGCCAGCGCTCGGCCGGCATGCACCTTGACATCGGTGCCGGCGTTGTCTTTCATGGCGCCGATGGAGCCCCAGCCACGTCGTACCGCTCGGCGCGGCTCGATGATGCCGGGCCACAGCGATTCGCCGGCCACTGATTCGGCCAGGAAGCCAGTGGTGCGCACAAAGCGGTTGCGGTAGGTCGCCTGCCCGTTGGCAAAGTGCATGCCATGGATCATGCCGTCGCCGTCGAACGGGTGGTACTTGCCCATGGGGGCATGGATCTGGTTGTGGCCGTTGCGCAGGTACACGCCATTCAGGTCAGTGGGCAGTTCGCCGATCACCTGCAGGTCGGGCGTGCCGGCTGTCCACTCGGTGTCGGTGGGGCCGTGGCCGCCGTTGAGGTAGGGGTTGTCAGAGGGCAGGCAGCTCAGGTTGACGCGCGAATGGACTTCAAGCATGGGGTTCTCCAGGTGGGTGGGGAAGGTAAGGAGGGTGGAGAGGCAGTCAGCGCAAGCGCTCAAACACGGTGGCGGTGGCCACCCCAAAGGCTCCGGGTAATGCCGCCACGCCATAGCGCAGGTCGCGAGCCTCCATTTCGTCAAGCAGACAACTCACCAGCATGGCGCCCGTGGCACCCATTGGGTGGCCCAGGGCAATTGAGCTGCCGTTGACGTTGAATTTCTCCAGAGGTATGCCCAGGCTGCGGATGTAGTGCAAGGTGATGGCGGCAAACGAGTCACGCACCTCCCACAGGTCGATGTCGGCCACGCTCAAGCCGGCCTTTGCCAATGCTTTTTGGGTCGCGTCCACGGCGCCGGTTTGGGTTAAAGGTATGCAGGCGTCGGCGTGGGCCAAGATGCGGGCGCGCACCGGCAGGCCCAGCCGCGCGGCGGCGTCCGCCGTGCCGACCAGCACAGCGGCAGCGCCGTCAGCCATGCAGGGCGCGTTGCCAGCCGTGTGCACATGCTGAATCTGCCCCAGGGCGGGCTCGCGCGCCAGCCCCCAGTCGTCCAGGCCATTGGCGCCGGCCTCGTACACCGGGCGCAGCGTGGCGAGTTTCTCCAGGGTGTTGCCAGCGCGGATGTTTTCGTCGTGGTCCAGCAGCAGCTGGCCTTGGGGGTCCAGCACCGGCACCATGGAGCGGGCCAGCCCCCGGGTGCGGGCTGCCAGCGCCCGCGCTTGCGACAGCGCGGCATAGGCGTCGCAGTCTTCCCGGCTGAAGCCGTGTCGCGTGGCCACCAGGTCGGACGACCAGGGCGGTGGTACGAAGCCGATGCGTGAGCCGATAGCGCGGTCGGCGTAGTAAGGCACCTTGTCGCCAAACATAGGCACGCGCGACATCATCTCCACCCCGCCGGCCACCGCCAGGCCATGGGCATCGCGCGCCTGCTGCGCGGCCCAGTTGACGGCGCTAAGGCCCGAGGCACAGTAACGGTTGATGGTGACGGCGCTCAAGTGCGGGCTCCAGTCTGCCAGCAGGCAGGCTGATTTGCCGATGTTGCCGCCCTGCTCACCGGTTTGGGTGACGCAGCCGAACACGCCGTCGGCCACCTCGGCGGTGTCCAAACCGCTGCGCTGTGCCAACTCGCGTAAAACCCCGGCCAGCAGTTCCATGGGGGTGACGCTGTGCAGTGCGCCAGTCTCTTTGGCGGCGCCTCGCGGCGTGCGCAAGGCTTCGATGACGACAGAGTGGGGCATTTAACTACCGTTAACAGACTAAAGTAGTTGAACTATATCAACAAGCCTGCAGTTTTTGGGTAAAGATTGGCCCGGGTAAACTATCGTTGACATACTAAAAAAGCCATGCTAAGCCAATTCCCACCCAGCTTGATGCCCGGAGCAGCCCAGGTACTGCTCACGTGAGCGGTCCGAGTGCCAGCGCGGCGCAGCGCACCATTGCGGTCGTCGGCGATGCCTGGACGCTGCGCATCCTGCGGTCTGTGTTTCGCGGCCAGCGCCGCTACGGCGATTTTCTGCAGAGTTTTGGCGTGTCACGGGCGGTGCTCACCGACCGCTTGACCAAACTGGTCAGTCATGGCGTTTTGTTGCGGGACGTTTCTGGCGGCGGCCACCCCGAGTACCGACTGACCGAGCGTGGGCTCGACCTGTGGTCGCTGTTTATCGCCATGTGGTTGTGGCAGATCGATTGGGGCACCGCGCAAGACCCCGACACCTGGGCGCCTGATGTGCCGCGGCTGCAGCTCATGCACACCGGCTGTGCCCAGACCATGCGTCCAGCCTTGCGCTGCCAGCATTGTCTGGGCTTGGTGACACCGTTTGAAACGCAGGCCGATCCGAGGCCGGTTGTGGCAAGCCCGGCCAGCGCCGTGCCGTCTACCGCCGCCTCCAAGTTCCGCCGTGTGCGCCAGGCTGCCCCGGCCGGCGCCGACCCCGCCCGGCCGTCGCAACGCCTGGTTCGCATGGTCGGTGACCGCTGGAACAACGCGGTGGTGGCCGCCGCTTTTCGCGGTACTCGGTTGTTCTCGCAGTTTCAGGAAGACTTGCGCATCGGCCCGGCCCAACTGAGTGATCGGTTGAGCGAATTACAGCAACTCGGCATTTTGCAGGCCCGCGCCTACGTCGGTACCCGGCAGGAATACCGACTGACCAAATCCGGCATTGCGCTGTTTCCGCTGACGCTGGAGATGGTGCGCTGGGGTAACCGCTGGTTGTGGCGTGAAGGCCACCCCCTGACCATACGCCACCAGCCCTGTGACCATATTTTGGACGCCCGCTGGCACTGTGGCGCTTGTGATCAGGTCTTGTTGCGGGAGACAGTGCGGTTCAGTTGATAGGTTCTGGGCCTTGTCGGCTTGGTTCGCAACCTTGCACTTGAGGGAGCTTGCCTGGCTCTGGCTGGTGGCTACCTCGCGCTGGCGGGCGGCGTGGCTCGCGTTCTCCGGCCCACGCTCGCGGGCGACTAACTTTGGCGGTTTGAGGTTGCTGCGTCAATACGGTGTCTGGTCGGGCGCCGGATGGGCAACCGCGAATGGGGCCTGCGCCCGCGAACCCCACCGCCCACCGAGACCGGCGTGGTGGCGCTTTGGATCTAGTCGGGGGCAGCGGCGGCACATTGATGGCCGTCACCCGCTGGCCATTGCAGCCTAAGCAGCTAACCCCAATTCACCCATGAGCCCCCAAATCCACCGCCTTGCACGCCAGTTGCACCACCTTTGGCACGGGCCGGGTAGCCGTCCGGTAGTTGATCACATTGCGCCGGCTCATGCCCAGCACATCAGCGGCCTTGGTGGCAGAAAACCCGTGCTGCATCATCCAGGCGTCAAAACTGCGCGCCGGGTCGCCCGCCTGCTCGGAGGCCAGCCGGTACACCGTGGTGGCCGCAATCGACAGCGGGCCTTCATCGTCCCATGTCAGCCCACTGCCCCATTCCTCGACGGTGACACGGGCAAACAGGGCTGCGTCGCTCAAAGGCTTGAGGCTCTTGAACCGGGCCACAAACCCTGCCAGGTCAACATCAGCGCGCCAGCCGTCCTCAAAGACAACTGCGACGCACAGGGCGCCTTGAGCCGCAGCGCTGGTAATTCGGGGTGTTTTTTCACGCATTTTTATGCTCCGTTAAGTTTGTCCCACTCGGCCTGTATCAGTGTCTTATTGGCAAGCGCCCAAACGATCGCTTTGGCCAGCAGCTTGCGGTTGGCGCAGCCCGCCAGCTAAGCCATTGTGGCCAGATCAACCGCACTGTCACCGTCTGGCGTGCGCACATGAAAGTGCACTTGCGCATGGTCTGCATAAACCGAAATTTTCATTTTTCCGGTGCGGTAAATCGTGTTCATCGGTTTTAGTATAGTGCAATATTTTCACTATAAACAACAATTCCTTTGAGCTAATGACCATCTCCATCGCACCCGCCTAGGCCAACCCCGCCAGGTCCCCTAACGCAGCCTCCCGCATCTGGGGGCCATAGCCCGCGCCAAACCGCTGTTGGGCCGGAGAACGGACACCCGGGCCGCCTGCTTGCCAACGGTCGTCGCTAACCTAAAGGTTCAAAGCGCTACGAGGCCAGTGCCTTGGGAGGCGGATGAACTCCGACTTACTGGTGACTACCCCACACTGGCGGTCAGCATACTGGCGCTGTTGGGCTGCTACCTCGCGTTGGCGCGCCGCTAACTCGCGCTGGCGGGCGGCGTGGTTCGCGTTCTCCGGCCCACGCTCGCGGATCACCGTGTTGGGTGTGTTGCCGTTGCCGCGTCAACGTCGGGTTTGGTTGGCTGGCGGGTGGGCAACCGCGAATGGGGTCTGCGCCCGCGAACCCCACCGCCCATCGAGAGCGGCGTGGTGGTGCTTTGGCTGTTCATCCCGCGCCAAACCCGCTGTTGGGCAGGTGGTTTGGGCGTCCGGGCGCAGGCCCCATTCGCGCTTGCCACAGAGCGTGCTCGCCAGCCACAGTGTTGACGAACAAATGCCAGCACGACAAACCGCTGCAGCGCGAGCTTGGGCCGGAGAACGGATACCCGGACCGCCGGCCCCCCAAAGGTCTCAACGACCCATGCCGCTACGAAGCACGGTAGCGCACCCAAAAACCACAGATCGAAAAATGGCTCAACCCTTGTACCGCGCCGCCATCGCCTCCAGCGCCACCGGTTTGATGCGTGAGGCGTGGCCGGCGCAGCCGAAGGCTTCGAAGCGGGCCTTGACGATGCCTCGGGCGGCGTTTTTGGCGGCGACCAGGGCTTTGCGCGGATCGAATTCCGAAGGTTGCTGGGCGAAGGTGCGGCGCATGGCGCCGGTCATGGCCAGGCGGATGTCGGTGTCGATGTTGACCTTGCGCACGCCGCTGCGGATGCCGCGCTGGATCTCTTCTACCGGCACGCCGTAGGTCTCTTTGATGTCTCCGCCAAACTGGCGAATGATCTCGAGCCACTCCTGCGGCACGCTGCTCGAGCCGTGCATCACCAGGTGCGTGTTGGGCAGCTCGGCGTGGATGGCGGCGATGCGGTCCATGGCGAGGATGTCGCCGGTGGGCTTGCGGGTGAACTTGTAGGCGCCGTGGCTGGTGCCGATGGCAATCGCCAGCGCATCCACGCCGGTTTGCTGCACAAAGTCGCGTGCCTGCACCGGGTCGGTCAGCATCATGTCGTGCGTCAGCTTGCCCTCGGCGCCCACGCCGTCTTCTTCGCCGGCGTCCCCGGTCTCCAGAGAGCCCAGGCAACCCAGTTCACCCTCGACCGAGACGCCGATGGCGTGCGCCATGCCACAGACCTGGCGGGTCACTGCCACGTTGTAGTCGTAGCTGGCCGGGGTCTTGGCGTCTTCCATCAGCGAGCCGTCCATCATCACGCTGGTGAAGCCCGAGCGTATCGACTGGATGCACACCGCCGGCGAGGCGCCGTGGTCTTGGTGTACCACCACCGGGATGTCGGGGTGGGTTTCTACTGCGGCCAGCATCATGTGGCGCAGGTAGGCCTCGCCCGCGTACTTGCGTGCGCCGGCCGAGGCTTGCAGGATCACCGGGCTGTCGGTCTCCTGAGCGGCCTCCATGATGGCCAGGATCTGCTCCAGGTTGTTGACATTGAAGGCCGGCACGCCGTAGCCGTGTTCGGCGGCGTGGTCCAGCACCTGGCGCAGGGAAACAAAAGCCATCGCAATCTCCAAAAAATTTATAAGAAATCAGGCTCTAAGCCACGTGGCTATTGGGTTAGTAGCTATTTATTCAGTAGCGCTGAGCAGTCGGCAATGATGCGGTCCGGCGCGCAGTCGGCAATCGGCTGGCCCATGTTGTAGCCATAGGGCAGCGCCCACACCGGCACCCCGGCGTTGCGCGCCGTGGCCACGTCGATGCTGGAGTCGCCCACAAACAGTGCGCGTCCCGGGGTCACGCCAAATTCAGCCAGGCAACTGGCAATGCCGGCCGGGTCGGGCTTTTTGGTGGGCAGCGTGTCGCCGCTGACCACGCGGTCCAGCAGCGGCATGAGTTGGTGGGCGTTCAGCACGGTGGCGGTGTAGCGGTCCTCCTTGTTGGTGACCACCGCCAGCTTGACGCCTTGGTTGCGAAGCGCCACCAGGGTCTCGCGCACTTGCGGGTAGAGCTGGCTGCGGGTGCCACAACGGGCCTGGTAGTGCTGGTCAAACACGGCGGCGGCACCGGCCAGGCTGTCGGAGGCGCGTACTTCGGCCTCGGACAGGCCTTGGCTCCAGGCCAGGGCCTGCACCAGCAGGGTGCGGGTGCCGTGGCCGATCCAGTCATTCACCTGGGTTTGCGACACCAGTGGCAGGCCCAGCGCCTGCAGGGTGTCGTTGACGGCGTCACAGATCTCGGGCGCGGTCTCGATCAGCGTGCCGTCCAGGTCGAACATCACCAGGTCAAAGGGCTTGTTGGTGGTCATGGCGGGGCTCCTGCTCAGGCGGCGCGCTTCTTGCGCTCCATCATGCGCCAGATGAAGGGGGTGAAGATCAACTGCATGGCCAGTTCCATCTTGCCGCCGGGCACCACGATGGTGTTGGCGCGGCTCATCGACGAGCCGTCGATCATGCTGCGCAGGTACTGGAAATCGATGCCCTTGGGCTTGGCGAAGCGGATCACCACCATGCTCTCGTCGGGTGAGGGAATGTCGCGCGAGATAAAGGGGTTGGAGGTGTCCACCATCGGTACGCGCTGGAAGTTCACATGCGTGTGCATGAACTGCGGGCAAATGTAGTTCACATAGTCGGGCATGCGGCGCAGGATGGTGTCGGTGACGGCCTCGGTGCTGTAGCCGCGCTTGGATTTGTCGCGCCAGAGCTTCTGGATCCACTCCAGATTGATCACCGGCACCACGCCAATCAGCAAATCAGGGTGCTGGGCGATGTTGACGTCCGGCGTCACCACCGCGCCGTGCAGGCCCTCGTAAAACAGCAGGTCGGTGCTGACGGGCACGTCTTCCCAGGGCGTAAAGGTGCCGGGCTCCTGCTGGTAGGGGGCGGCTTCGTCCTGGTCGTGCAGGTACTTGCGGCGTTTGCCGCTGCCGCTGCCGGCATAGTCGCTGAACAGGGTCTCCAGCTCAGCAAACAGGTTGTTTTCGGGGCCGAAGTGGCTAAAGTTCTTGTTGCCGGCGCGCTCTGCCTCGGCCGCCCTTTTCTTCATCTCCTTGCGGTCAAAGCGGTGAAAGCTGTCACCTTCGATGATGGCGGCATTCACCCCTTCGCGCCGGAAAATATTCTCAAACGTGCGCGTGACCGAGGTGGTGCCGGCGCCGCTGGAGCCGGTGATGGCGATGATGGGGTGGCGTTCAGACATGGGGCGCTTTCTTCAGTAGTCAGTCAATGGGATTGCTCAGTCCCGGAACAGGCTGCGCTCGGTGAACAGGGGGTTGTGCTGCGCTACGACTTCGGGCTCTGCGTGGTAGCGCTCGATGCGCTCCACCTCACTGCGGGAGCCAAACACCAGGCCGATGCGCTGGTGCAGCGCTGTGGGCTGCACCCCCAGTACGGCGGTGCGCCCGGTGCTGGCGCGTCCGCCCGCCTGCTCCATGATCATGCCGATCGGGTTGGCCTCGTACAGCAGGCGCAGGCGGCCGGGTTTACTGGGGTCTTTGGTGTCCCGCGGGTACATGAACACCCCGCCGCGCATCAGGATGCGGTGCGCCTCGGCCACCATGCTGGCGATCCAGCGCATGTTGAAGTCCTTGCCGCGTGAGCCAGTCTTGCCGGCCAGGCACTCGTCCACGTAGCGCTTCACCGGTGCTTCCCAAAAACGGCTGTTGGAGGCGTTGATGGCAAATTCCTGGGTCTCGGCCGGCACCTGGATGCCGGGGTGGGTCAACATGAATTCGCCCAGGTTCGGGTCGAGCGTGAAGCCATGCACGCCGGTGCCCACCGTCAGCACCAGCATGGTGGTTGGGCCGTACAGGGCGTAGCCGGCCGCCAACTGCTGGGTGCCGGGCTGTAGAAAGTCGGCCACTGTCACGTCGCGCCCGGTATCGGGCCCACGCAGTATGGAGAAGATGCTGCCCACTGTCACGTTGACATCGATGTTGCTGGAGCCGTCCAGCGGATCAAACACCAGCAGGTACTTCCCACGTGGCAGCTGCGCCGGAATTTGGTAAGGCTCGTCCATTTCTTCCGAGGCCATGCCTGCTAGGTGGCCGGCCCATTCTGTGCGACGGATAAAGATGTCGTTGGACAGGACGTCGAGCTTCTTCTGTGTCTCGCCCTGCACATTGACGCTGCCGCCCGATTCAGGCGCGTGGTTGCCCATGGCCCCGCCGAGTTCGCCAAAAGCCACAGCGCGGGCAATCGCCTTGCAGCACAGCGCCACGTCGAGCAGCAGAGCATTGAAATCGCCACTCGCATCGGGAAAACGGCGCCGCTCCTCGATCAGGAACTGGGTCAGTGTTGAGCGGCCGGACAGGGGCATGGTGGATCTCCGAGGGTTTTAGGCCGTGGCTAGGGTGTTGTGAGGGCATGCCAGGCCTGCAGGTCGGCGACTGTGACGCCTTGCAGGTTGGGCAGCACCTTGAGCGCACCGCTGAAATCATGGTCGGCCGTGAATTGGGTTGGCGTGATCACCGTGGCCAAACCGGCGCCGATGGCTGCACGCAAGCCGTTGGCCGAGTCTTCAAAGGCCAGACACTGGCCGGCGGGCTGCTGCAGCCGCTGCAGCGTCTGCAGATAGACCTGCGGGTGTGGCTTTTTGATGGCGGCGGTGGAGGCGTCTTCCACAATGCCGAAAAACTGCCGCCAGTCGGAGCCGATGGCGCCGCGCAGCAGTGCTGCAATGTTGACTGGCGAGGTGGTGGTGGCAATGGCCAGTTGCAGACCGGCCTGGCTGGCAGCGTCGATCAGGTGCAACACGCCGGGGCGCAGGCTGACTGCGCCGTCGTTCACCATGGCTTCATAGGCCGCGGTTTTGAGCTCATGCAGCCGGGCGATGGTGTCGCGCACCCCGGCGCCGTCCACGTCGCGCACCTCGGGGTGGCGCTGGGTCCAGTAGTGCATCAGGCGCTCCTTGCCGCCGGATACGTCAAGCAGCCGGGTGTACAGCGCCTCGTCCCAGTGCCAGTCCAGCCCCTCTTGATCAAACGCCTGGTTGAAGGCGGCGCGGTGGGCGGCTTCGGTGTCGGCCAGGGTGCCGTCCACGTCAAAAATCAGGGCTTGGAGCATGGTGGTTCTCGGTGGTGCTCAGGCGTGAGGCTCAGGCCTGGAACAGCCGGCTGGCCAGGATGTCGGGGGCGGCGATGGTGCTGAGGTCATCGGCAGTGAGCTGGCGCTCGCGGTCGGCAAACAGCCGGCTGGCCTGGCGCAGCCGCGCCCGGTCGAGCGCATTGCGCACGCTGCGGGCGTTGGCAAAGTGGGGCTGCTGCAGGCGCAGCTGCAGGTAGCTCTCGAACGCCTCGGCAGCGCCGGCACCAAACCGGTAATTCTGCTGCGCTAGCATTTGCCCGGCGATTTGTTGCAGCTCGGGCACCGCGTAGTCCGGAAAATCAAGGTGGTGGGCGATGCGCGAGCTCATGCCCGGGTTCGACTGGAAGAAGGTGTCCATGCGGTCTTTGTAACCCGCCAGGATCACCACCAGGTCGTCGCGCTGGTTCTCCATCACCTGCAGCAGGATCTCAATCGCCTCCTGGCCATAATCGCGCTCGTTCTCGGGTCGGTACAGGTAGTAGGCCTCGTCGATGAAAAGCACCCCGCCCATGGCGCGCTTGAGCACCTCTTTGGTTTTGGGCGCCGTGTGGCCGATGTACTGGCCCACCAGGTCATCCCGCGTGACCGACACCAGGTGCCCTTTGCGCACATAGCCCAGCCGGTGCAGGATCTGCGCCATGCGCATCGCCACCGTGGTCTTGCCGGTGCCGGGGTTGCCGCTGAAGCACATGTGCAGGCTGGGTGCCTGGCTCGTCAGACCGAGGTTGAGGCGCAGCTTGTCGATCACCAGCAGCGCGGCAATGTCGCGGATGCGGGCCTTGACCGGCTTGAGGCCGACCAGGTCGGCATCCAGCTCTTGCAGCACCGCCTCCACCTGCGAGCCGGCCAGCACCTCGGCCACCGAGCGAGCGCCGGCGGTCGGGTCACCGGCGGCAGCCGGCGCGGCGGCTGCCGCCGGCGCTGCACTGGGCGCCGGTGTGCTGCCGGGAATCGCGTACAACGGGGAGTTCATGGTCAAATCGCCTTCCAGCCCTTGCTGTATATAGGTTTGTAGCTATCTTATCTGTAGCGTTCGCCTTCCGGCGAGGCACTGGCGTAGCCGCGGATGGTGTAGCGCTGCGAGCGCCCGTTCACCTCTTGCCGCTCCAGCGTGAAGCCGGGCTCCACAGCCGGGCGGTTGACGATGAAGCTCATGGCGATGGTTTCCACGTTGCGCGTCGAGTCAAACGCCATCAAACGGATGTAGTGGCGCGGGAAGGCGGCGCGGCAGGCGGTCAGTTCCTGCAGCACGCCTGCGGCGTCGTGCAGGTCGAACATCGGGTTGCCATACATGCTCCAGTAGGTGTTGCGCGGGTGCGGGTCGTCGGTGTATTCCACACTCCAGGCATAGCCCTTGCGCAGGCCGTACTCAATCTGCAGGGTGATCTCGGCGTCAGTCAGGTCGGGCAAAAAGCTGAACTGGCCTTGCGTCAGGCGGCCGGTCGGGTTGGTCATCATGGCGGGATTCTCCTTCGAAAATAGGGTGGACGGGGCGGGCTGGGCTCAGGCCACCGAGGGCGTGACGGCGTAGTCGCTGCTGTCGGTGCTCTGGTAGTTGAAGCTGATATCGCCCCAGGTGTCGAGCGCGGCCTTGAGCGGGCTGCAGTGCTGGGCCGCCTGCTTCAGGATGGATGGGCCTTCCTGCAGGATGTTGCGGCCTTCGTTGCGTGCTTTCACCATACTCTCCAATGCCACCCGGTTGGCCACGGCACCGGCCTGGATGCCCATAGGGTGGCCGATGGTGCCGCCGCCAAACTGTAGCACCACGTCGTCGCCAAACAGGTCGATCAGCTGGTGCATCTGGCCGGCGTGGATGCCGCCCGAGGCCACTGGCATCACCTTCTTCATGTCGGCCCAGTCCTGGTCAAAGTACAGACCGCGCGGCAGGTCGGTCTTGGTGTAGCTGTCGCGGCACACGTTGTAGTAACCCTGCACCGTCATTGGGTCGCCTTCAAGCTTGCCCACTGCCGTGCCGCAGTGCAGGTGGTCGCAGCCAGCCAGGCGCAGCCACTTGGCGATGACGCGGAAGCTCACGCCATGGTTTTTCTGACGGGTGTAAGTGCCGTGGCCGGCGCGGTGCATGTGCATGATCATGTCGTTCTTGCGGCACCAGTTGGCCATGGACTGGATGGCGGTCCAGCCGATCACCAGGTCCACCATCACGATCACCGAGCCCAGGTCTTTGGCAAACTCGGCGCGCTCGTACATGTCTTCCATGGTGGCCGCCGTGATGTTCAGGTAGCTGCCCTTGACTTCACCGGTCTCGGCGCTGGCCTTGTTGACGGCTTCCATCACAAACAGAAAGCGGTCACGCCAGTGCATGAAGGGCTGGCTGTTGATGTTCTCGTCGTCCTTCATGAAATCCAACCCGCCCTTGAGGCCCTCGTACACCACGCGGCCGTAGTTGCGGCCGGACAGGCCCAGCTTCGGTTTGGTGGTGGCGCCCAGCAGCGGTCGGCCAAACTTGTCCAGCCGTTCACGTTCCACCACCAGGCCGGTGGGTGGGCCTTTGAAGGTTTTGACGTAGGCCACCGGGATGCGGATATCTTCCAGCCGCGCCGCCTTAAGGGGCTTGAAGCTGAACACATTGCCGATCAGGCTGGCGGTCATGTTGGCGATCGAGCCTTCTTCGAACAGGATCAGGTCATAAGCCACATAAGCAAAGTACTGACCGGGGTTGTTGGGCACCGGAATCACCTTGTAGGCCTTGGCGCGGTAGCTGTCGCAGGCGGTCAGGCGGTCGGTCCATACCACCGTCCAGGTGGCGGTGCTGGATTCACCGGCCACGGCCGCCGCAGCCTCTTCCGGGTCTACGCCGTCCTGCGGCGTGATGCGGAAAAGGCACAGGGTGTCGGTGTCCTTGGGTACGTAGTCGGGCATCCAGTAGCCCATCTGCTTGTACTTGAGCACGCCGGCGCTGTAGCGCTTCTTGGCATCTGTGATCTCTGTGGAAGCGCTGGTGTCGTTCATTCTCTGCTCCTGAAAAATTAGGTGTCGCCGGGATGGAATGAACTGTAAAAGTCGCGTGGAATAATGTAAATTCACATTTACTATAAATTCAGTTAAGGTTTAACTTATCTTTCTTGATGACGCACCAACTACCGCGCCAGATCAGGGTAGTGGGTCATTCGGCGAAGCGGCATCAAGGAGAAGCCCAACAGGCCGGGGAGTGCCTTGGTACGAGCATTCCCGCCCTTTTTCGACATTCCCGGCGCCGACCAGGAATCCACTTCAGTTCGTCATTCCCGGCTAAGACCAATGGGATGGACGCTCCCACCTAAGCGGCATCGTAATGTGCCAAAGTGGAGGTGTTTACCAACCCACTTAAATAGACAGGAGCGTCCGACATGAAGATTACTACAGTAGGCATCGATCTGGCA
>Ga0247843_1000219_pt1 | contig 135983 bp, 131 predicted proteins | sample LaCruzMarch2017__FD_192420 | JGI IMG/M metagenome (GOLD analysis project Ga0247843, IMG submission 192420) | Freshwater microbial communities from meromictic Lake La Cruz, Castile-La Mancha, Spain - LaCruzMarch2017_8m | ecosystem: Environmental > Aquatic > Freshwater > Lake | place: Spain...
CGCTGGCGGGGAGGCCGAGGATGCGGGCTTCGAGGGTGCGCATGCGATCGAGCGCGGTGGCGTCGTCCATCGCGACCGACCGTAGCGCAGCGCGACGCGTGGGCGCGACCTGGCAGCGGCCGGTGGGCACGGCGGCGGTCACGTCGGTTGCGGCGCCCAACACAGCGCACGGTCGCCCGCAAGCAGCGCGGTGCCGTCATCCTCATGGGGGTCTCGCACCGGGTACAGATGATGGCCAGTGACCTCTGGCGTCACGAGGCCGTCATGGGCGAGGCCAGCGCGCGACTGCTCGCGACCACCTCCGGGTGGCAGGCGTACACGCTCGATGACACCGCCCTGCTCAAGCAAGGGGACCAGTCGGTCGGCGTCTCCAATCAGTACGCCGGGTGCATCGGCGGACTGGCCAACTGCCAGAGCCTCGTCACCCTCGGCGTCGCGCAGGAGCACGCCTCCGCCCCCCTCGCGATGAGCCTCTATCTGCCGCCCCGTTGGGACGCCGACGCCGTGCGACGGGCCCGCTGCCACGTGCCCGATGACGTGCACAGTCGTCCCAAGTGGCGGATGGGCCAGGAGCTACTGCTGGCCATGGAGGCCGAGGGTCTCCCGCCGTTGCCCGTGCTGGCCGACAGCGCGTACGGCGACGTCACGGAGTTCCGTCGATGGCTCCAGGAGCGCGATCGCCTCTACGTCGTCGGGGCCAGCATGACCCTCACGGTCTGGGCCGAGGGCACGACGTTCCGCGCGCGGACGTCGCCGCCGGGCGCCGGCCGTCCCGCCACGCGCCTGCAGCCGACATCTCCGTGCAAGCCGCTGCGCCTCGACGCCTTCGCGGCCACCCTGCCGGAAGCGCGATGGATGCAGGTCGAGTGGCGGCACGGCAGTCGTGGGGTGCAGCGGGCCCGGTTCGCCGCGGTGCGCGTCCGGCCGGCGTGGGGATGGTCGGGGAGCGGGGTTCATCCCGAGGACCTGTGCGCCGAAGAGTGGCTGCTGCTCCATTGGCCCGAAGGGGAGTCCAAGCCGACCAAGGCGTGGCTGTCGAACCTCCCCGCCGAGACGCCGCTCGCGGCGCTCGTGGCCCTGGCGCGCCTGCGGTGGCGGATCGAGCGGGACTACCGCGAGGGCAAGGGCCTGGTAGGCCTGGACCACTTCGAAGGGCGCAGTTGGCAGGGGTTGCATCACCACGCAGCGCTGGTCGTGCTGGCGCAGCACTTCCTCGTCCATGAGCGACTGGCCGCCTTGCACGAAGCGCCTGTGCCGCCCGCGCTGCCGCCCGCGCCCGCGAAGGCTCCCCCCGCCGCCTCAGCGGCTTTTTCCCCCTGACGAACCCGCGCCGTTGCCGCCGTATCCCCACGGGGTCCGCAGCAGCTTCGCCCTCGCTCACGCGCTGCAACGAGCTCTCGCTCGGCTCGGCCTCCCCTGCTGTCCGATGTGTTGTCGCGCGAACGAGTACGGCGATCCGATCGGCCTGCCCGATCGTCGAAAACTGGACGACTTCACCGAGTTCGTCGGCTGGGCTGCGTAATAGTGAAGGGCTGTTGTGGGTCCCCCGGGGGGGCTTCGGGCGGCTCGCGGGCGATTCCCGTATTGCAGGAATATTCCTTTGGTGGCACAAGCCACCGGGACACTTCGACGATGGCGACAGGTGCGCGCGAGCGCTGAGGAGAGCGGACGATGAGCCAGCAGCAGAAGGAAGACTCGGTGTTGTTCTCGCTCCGGAGCCTGATGGAGATCGAGGAGGATCGCATCAAGCAGGAGGAGGACGAGAAGAAGCGCGCCGAAGAGGGCGAGCGGATGAGACTCGAGGACGCCCGCAAGCGCGAGGAGGACGAGCGGCTCGCCAAGGTGCGCGCGGCGGAGGAGGCCCGGGCCAGCGAGGAGCGCAACCGCCGCGAGCTCGAGGAGCGCACCCGCCGAGAGCGCGAGGAGAGCGAGCTGCGCATCCGGCTCGAGGCGGAGTCGAAGCAGCGCGAGCGCGAGATGCAGCTGCGCATGGAGCAGGAGCAGAAGCTCGCCGTCATCGAGTCGCAGAAGAAGAAGGGCATCAACCCGGCCGCGGTGGCAGGCGGGGTGTTCGTGCTCGTGGGCGTGCTCGGCGCGGGCGTGTTCTTCGGCGTGGTGAAGCCGCAGCAGGAGGCGCGGGCGGACGACGCCCGGCGCGCGGAGACGGCCCGCCGTGACGCGGAGGAGCGACGGGTGGTCGCAGAGCGGGCGGCCGAAGATGCGCGGCGACGGGTGGCAGAGGCCGACGCCGATCGGCAGCGGCAGGCGGCGGCGGCGTTGCTGGCGTCACAGAACGCGGCTGCCCTCGCGGCGGCGACGGCGCCCAGCGGCGCGCGACCGGCGACGACCACATCACGGCCCCACGCGTCGGGCGGCGGTGCGCGGCGTCCGGCGCGGCCCACCGGGTCGGGCGGCGGCGGGTCGAGCGAGCCGGACCTGGGCGATCTCGGCCTCTGATGCGAAGGGTCCTCCTCGGGGTGAGGGCGGTACGGGAGGCGCTCGCCGCCCACGCCCAGTCCATCGCGGTCATCTACGTGCACGAAGAGGGCGCCCGTGGGGCCCTGCGTGACGTCGTCACCGACGCGAAGAACCGCGGGGTCTCCATCGAGTTCAAGCCGATGGAGGAGCTCAACGCCCTCGCCGAGGGTGACCGCCATCAGGGGGTCATCGGGCTGTCGGGCGAAGACTTCGCCTATGCGAGCTTCGACGAGCTCCTTGACCGCACCGTGGCCGCGGGCCCCTCGGGCTTCCTCGTTGCGCTCGACGAGGTCACCGATCCCCACAACTTCGGCGCGATCGTGCGATCGGCCGTGGCCTTCGGCGCGACCGGCATCGTGACCATGAAAGACCGCGCGGCCCCGGTGACCCCCACCGTGGTGCGCGCGAGCGCGGGCGCCACGGAGCACGCCGCCATCGCGCGGGTGACCAACCTCTCGCGGGCCCTCGACGCCGCCCGCGAGCGCGGGCTCTGGACGGTCGGGCTCGACGCCGAAGGGTCCGCGACGCTCGCCGCCACGGACCTCACCGTGCCGTGCGTGGTCGTCGTGGGGAGCGAGGGGCGCGGCCTGCGTCGCCTCGTGCGTGAGCGCTGCGACGTGCTCGCGAAGATCCCCATGTCGGGGCCCATCGCGTCGCTCAACGCCTCCGTCGCCGCCGCAATCACGCTCTACGAGTTGACGCGCCAGCGCGACGTCGCCGCCGCGCGCTGAACCCCCCTCCGACAGAAATCATTCCGCCCCGGAAACGCCCGCGCCCCCGGCCACGAAGACCGCCCGCCAAGGAGGTCTCACATGCTGGATGGCGTCTTTCGACAGAACACGATTCCACGGCGGGCGGCGGCGATCACCGGGGGCGCGCGGCGGGTGCGCCAGCGGGTGATCGCGCTGGGGGATTACACCCCCAGGTATTGCCTGCGACCCCCGGCGATCGCCGAGGTGATGCCCTGGGACGACGGCCCGGAGATCACCGAGGTCGATGACCCGACGCCCCTACCGCCGCTCGACGGCTGAGAGTCGCACCACCCGCCGCTGGCCCTCCCGCTCCACGTCCACGATCACCACCGAGCCGCTCGCGCCCTGCAGGCGCTCGACGGCGTCCGCCGCGTCGCGGGGCTCGCGGCCGTCGATGGACGCGATCACGTCGCCGGCCTGCAGGCCCGCGCGGGCCTCAGGGGAGTCCGCGGCCACGCCCCCGACGAGGAAGCCGCCCGGTACGCGCGCGAGCTCGATGGCCGCGGGCGCGCGGTCCGGCCCCGTCCCCGTCGGGGCGAGGCGCAGCCGGACGCCGCGCACCTCGGTGCCCCGCAGGACGCGCACCTCCTGCGGAGCGGAGCGGGCGCGGCCACGATGGTCGGCCACCAGGGTGCGCGACCCCTCGGGCACCGTCGGGAGCACGAAGCGGCCTGATCGGTCGGAGACGACCGCGGGGAGTTCATCGCCCGCCACGCGCACCGTGGCGCCCTCGACGGGGTCGCCCCGCTCGTCGAGCACCTCGCCGCTCACGGCGCCGCCCGCGCGCAGGTCGATGGCGCCGAGATCGATGGTCGCGCCGGCGACCCGCAGCTCGCGCTCGACGGGGACGCAGCCCGACGCGCCGAGCCGGAGGGTCGCGCGGCCCTCGCAGAGGTGGTCGATGGCGAGGTCGCGGGTGTCGCGCAGCGCGAAGGTGAGCGGTCCGCACGCCGTGGCGATGGTGCCGCGGGGGGCCTCGCTCGCGCAGCCATCGTCACGAACCCGGGCGCGCAGCGACGAGCCGCGCGCGAGCTCGACCCGGAGAGACTGCGTGACCTGGGCAAGGCGGATCTCCCGCGGGGAGTACTCCGGGTGGCGCACCGCGACCGACACGGCACCGCGGCCCCCGACGGAGACGGCGAAGGTGCCGTCGGGCGCGGCGCTGCCGGTGCTCGCACCCGCCGCCCCGGCGTCGAGCGAGGCGACGGTCACCATCGCCCCGTCCACCGGGAAGCCGCGCTCGTCGACGACGCGGCCCTCGACCTGCCGGAGCGAGCCCGGCAGGACCAGCTCCAGCGGCACGGTGGCGCCGTCGTCGACGCGGGCCTCTGCGCGCGCGACCACCCGCCCGGCGCTCCACGCGACGAGCGATGCGCTGCCGTAGATGCCGATGAAGTGAAACGTGCCATCGATCGAGGTGCGGCCGCGCTGGGGCATCGGGTCGGAGGGGGTGCGGAGCTCGATCTCGATGCCAGCGACCGGGAGCCGGCGGTCGTTCACCGCGCGCCCGTGGATCGCCCCGCCGGGGTGCAGCACGATCTGGTGGACCGTGGCGCTCGCCGAGACGAGCGTGAGTGCCTCGGTCACCGCGCGGGCGTAGCCGGGGTGGGAGACGCTCACGACGGCGCTCCCGGGGGGGAGGTCGGTGATGTGGAAGCGCCCCGCGGCGTCGGTGCGGAAGCCCGCCGTCTCGACGCCCGTGGCGAAGGCGCCGGGCACCACCGGGACGATCGGGACCCGCCCGGGCAGCACGCCGAGGTCGCCGCGCGGGAGCAGCGCCGCCGGGCGCCCCGCCTGGGCGTTGAAGAGCGCGTCCTGGAAGCCGGTCGACGCCGCGCTCACCCAGCGGGGGTGGTTGTCGAGGTCGCGCGCGACGACCTCGACCTGGGCGTTGGCGACGGCCCTCCCCCGCGCGTCGATCACGGTGCCGTCGATGGTCGCCGCCGGGTCGAGGCGCACGGCCAGCACCTCGGGCCTCGGCACCACCGGGAGCGCCTCCCGCGGGGCGTACCCCGGGAGCCTGACCCAGAGCGAATGGGTGCGCGGGAGCAGCCCCTCGAAGCCGAAGCCCCCGTCGGCGGCCGTGGTGGTCGCGCGCGGGGCGGTCGAAATACCATCCTCGGTAAGCGCGACCCGGGCGCCGACGAGCGCGCGACCGGTGAGGGCGTCGGTGACCTGGCCGGCGAGCGCCCTCCCCTCGCCCAGCACCGCAGTGGCGGCGCGGACCTCGCCCGGCTCGATCCAGAGCGGGGCGATGGGCTCGGCGACGGTGGTGCCGTGGGATGCGCGGACCTCGTAGACGCCGCCCGGCAGCGCCGAGAGGGCCACCTCGCCGCGGGCGTCGGTGGTCAGCGATCGGGGCGGCCAGATTCCGGAGCCCGAGACGACGACCGTCGCGCCGGGCGCGTAGCCGCCCGCGGCGTCGACGACGCGGAGGGTGAGCGTCGCGAGGGCGCGGAGGGTGAGCGCGAGGTCGGCGGAGGGCGCCGCGACGCCGATGCGCTGGAGGGCCTCGAAGCCGTCGGCGACGAGCGCGATGCGCCAGGTGCCCGGGGAGAGCCCGTCCAGGCGGAATCGCCCGTCGGCGTCGCTGCGGGTGGCGACGCCCGGGTCCTCGGCGGCAGTGGTGCCCTCGCGGGTGGCGTGCAGGAGTACCGAGCCGAGGGCGCTGCGGTTCGCGCCGCGGAGGGCGGAGGTGGTGCCCGCGATCGACGCGGCTGGACCGAGGGTGAGCGCGATCGTCTGCGACGCCCCGCGGACCCTCAGCGGACGCACCGCGCGGGCGCGCCCAGGCGCCGAGGCGTGAACCCACCACGACCCGAGCGGGAGGTCCTGCACCTCGAAGCGCCCGGCGTCGTCCGTGGTGACCGAGACCAGCGGGAGCGCCAGTCCCTCTCGGACGGCGATCCAGCGTAGCGTGGCGCCGGGCACCGGCCGGCCGCCCTCGTCGGTCACCCGGCCGCGCACGGCGCCGCCGATCGTGCGCGCCCGGGCAGCCTGGGAGAGGGCCAGCACGCGACGCGCCGACACCACCCCGGGGCGCAGCTGCTCGCCGGGTCGATCGCGCGCCGTCAGCGCGCAGAGCAAGAGCCCCAGGGCGGCGGGCGGCGGACGCATCGTCTTGGGGAGCAGCGACAAGGGGCTCCGTGCTATTCCCGACCCGCCCCTGGGCGCCAGCGGGCGACGTGCAAATGCAACGACGACGATCAGAGACCAGCTCGCAAGACGAGCAGCGCGAGCGCCAGACGCAGCCCGTGACGCGACCTGCGTCGGTGCCCGAAGACGCCCTGTGCTCGGTCTTCGAGGTGCGCTCGGACCGCGCGGGCATGCGCCTCGACCGCTGGCTGTCGCTCGAGCTCACCCGGCTCACGCGCAGCCGGGCGCAGGAAATCGTGTCGCACTTCGCGTTCACGGCGCAGGGCGTCGCGCTCGGGCCCTCGCACCGTGTGAAGGCGGGCGAGGTCATCGCCCTCTACCGCCCGCGCTGGGAAGAGCCTCCGGCCCCGCGAGACATCGGCATCCTCTACATCGACGAGCACATGGTGGCGGTCGACAAGCCCGCGGGCCTGCCGGTGCACCCGAGCGCGAAGTTCCATCACAACACGCTTACGAGCGTGATCGCCGAGCGGTTCCCGGACGAGCGCGTGGTGCTCGCGCACCGCATCGACCGGGAGACGTCCGGGGTGATCCTGCTTGCGCGCTCGCGCGAAGCCGAGCGACGGCTGAAGCAGGACTTCGCCGAGCGCAGGGTCGCCAAGACCTACCACGCGCTCGTGCACGGCGTGGTCGGGCCCGACCACCAGGTCATCGACGCGCCGATGTGCCTGCACGGCGGCGAGATCGGCGTGAAGATGGCGGTGCGGCCGGTGACGCGCGGGGGGATGCCCTCGGTGACGCGGGTCGACGTGATCGAGCGCCTCGACGGGTACACCCTGGTGGCGGCCCACCCCGAGACCGGTCGGCAGCACCAGATCCGGGTGCACCTCGCGCACGTCGGTCACCCGCTCGTCGGCGACAAGCTGTACGCGCACGGTGACGAGATGTTCCTGGCGTGCCTGGAGGGGGCGCCGGACGAGGCGCGGCGCAAGACGCTGCTGCTCGACCGACAGGCCCTCCACGCGGCGGAGGTGACCCTCACGCACCCCATCGAGAAGACCTCGCTGACCATCTCCGCGCCGCTCCCGGCCGATCTCCGGGCGTTCTGCGACGAGCGCCGCGGGACGACCTCGACCGCCTCGCGCAAGGGTGATACCCCAGCGCGGTGAAACGACTGTCGTCCTTCGTGCTCCTCGCCGCGCTCTCCGGGGCGTGCGCGAACACCCGAACCAGCAGCGCGGTCGCCACCCGGCCCTTCACCCCGGACCTCGCGCGCTACTTCGACGACGCGGCGGACTTCATCGAGGACGTCGACGCCCTCGGCGGGCGCGTGGCCGCCGACTGGCGTAGGCAGGTTCGCGGGCTGGCGGCGGAGAGCGACCTCATCGTCGCGGTACGCGTCGAGACCGTGACGCTCGGTAACGACAACGCCTCGTCGCGGGCGTACCGGCTGACGGCGGCCGCGACGCGCGACCCCATCTACGGGACACTGCCGAGCGACCGGCGCATCGACCTGCGGGTCACCGAAGGCGAGGTCGGCTTCAACGCGATCCACCAGAACGAACGGCGGCTCCAAGCGCGCACGTACCTGCTCTTCGCGCGCTGGTACGACGACGACGGCACGCCGCGCGCGCACTGGCACCTCTCGCCGGAGACCGAGGCGCTCACCCGGCGGGTGCGCGAGGTCACGGGGGCCAATGACCCCAACGCCCCACGCGAGACCGTCGTCCAGCAGAACTGAGGCTGGCGCTACGCCGCGGGCGGGGCCTCGACCGCCGGGATCTCGGTCACGAACTGCAGCCGGTGGAGCTTCGCGTAGACCCCCCGGAGCGCCATCAGCGCCGAGTGGTTGCCGCGCTCGGCCACCTCTCCGCGCCGCATCACGAGAATCTCGTCCGCGTGCCGGATGGTGCTGAGCCGGTGCGCGATCACGATGGCCGTGCGCCCGCGGAGCGCCTCGGCGACGGCGTGCTGCACGGTCACCTCGGTCTCCGAGTCGAGGCTCGCGGTGGCCTCGTCGAGCACGAGCACCTCGGGGTCGCGGTAGAGGGCGCGCGCGAGGGCGATGAGCTGGCGCTCGCCGCTGCTGAAGTTGGCGCCGCGCTCGCCCACGAGGGAGCGGAGCCCGATGCCGCGACGGGTGAGCAGGTCGAGCAGCCCGAGGCGGCGCGCGATGTCCCCGGCGCGGGCCTCGTCGGGCTGCGCCTCGCCGGGCGCGACGTTCGAGAGCACGTCGCCGGGGAAGAGCACCACGTCCTGCGGCACCACCACGACGCGGCGTCGCAGCGTGTGCCGCGGCAGCGCCCGGATGTCGGTCCCGTCGAGGAACACCGCGCCCTCGTCGACCTCGTAGAGCCGCTGGAGCAGCGAGATGATGGAGGTCTTGCCGGCCCCGGTGGGGCCCACGATGGCGAGGGTCCGACCGCGCGGCACCGAGAAGCTTACGCCGCGCAGCGTCGGGCGCTCGGGCTTGTACCCGAAGCGCACGTCCTCGAAGACCACCATGCCGACGGGGACCGCGCGGTCGCCGCGCGACGGGATCGCCACCTCGGGCGCGTCGGGCTCCGGCTTGTCGAGCAGGCCGAACACCCGCTCGGCGCCCGACATCGCGTTCTGGAGGATGGTGAACTTCGAGGAGATCTCCCGCAGCGGCTCGAAGAAGCGCTGAACGTACTGCACGAACGCGACGAGCACGCCGAGCGACGCGGCGGGCTGCCGGCGGTCGAGCGCCCAGGCGCCCGCGAAGAGCAGCGACGCGATGCACACCGACGCGAAGGCGTCGACGACCGCGTAGAGCATCGCGTCGTAGCGGATGGCGAGCTGGTTGGCCTCGCGGTACGCCGCGTTGATCTCGCGGAACTCCCCCTGGCAGCGCTCCTCCTGCGCGAAGGCCTGCACCACGGCGACTCCGGTGACCTGCTCGTTGAGGTACGCGTTCATCCGAGCGGTCTTGGTGCGGATCGCGCGGAACGCGTCGCGGGCCCGGCGGCGGAAGCGGTCGACGAGCCACGCCAGCGGCGGCACCGCGAGGAAGGTGAGCAGCGACAGCTGCGGCGAGAGCACCACCATGGCGACGACGATGCGCGTGAGGGTGATCAGGTCCCCGACGGCGGTGACCGCGCCCGACGCGAAGAGCTCGCCGATGGCGTCGACGTCGTTGGTGACCCGGGTCGTGAGGCGTCCGACCGGCTGCCGGTCGAAGAAGGCGATGCGCTGCCCCTGGAGGAAGCGAAACACCTCGCGCCGCACGTCCGCCATGCTGCGCTGCCCGACGACCTGGAGCAGGTAGCCGGAGACGAAGCGCACCCCGAACTCCGCCACGATGAGCGCCGCGAGCACGACCGAGCCCCGGTGCACCGCGCCGACGTCCCCGCGGCCGACGCCGTCGTCGATGATCGCGCGCATCGTGCGCGGCTGGGCGACCAGGAGCTCCGAGCCGATGGGCAGCAGCCCCATCGCGAGCATGAGCTGCCATCGGTAGGTGCGAACGAAGGGCCGGAGGCGCCGGAGGAGGCGCGCGTCGTAGGTCTTGCCGAGGGCGTCTTCCTCGTGGAAGGCCCGCTCGGCCTCGGCCGCGCTGCCCCTCGGGGCCGGCTTCGGGTCGCTCACATCGCCTCCAGTTCGGCCTCGATCGCCTGCCGCTCGGCCAGCCGTGCGTAGAGGCCGCCTCGGGCGAGCAGCGCGTCGTGCGTGCCGCTCTCGACCACGCGCCCGGCGTCGAGCACCACCACGAGGTCGCAGCGCGCGGCCGCGGCGACCCGGTGGGTGACCAGCACGAGCGTTCGCCCGCGCGAGGCCTCGTCGATGGCGTCGAGGATCGCAGCCTCGGTGCGTGTGTCGACCGACGAGAGCGGGTCGTCGAGGAGCAGCACCTTCGGCTGCGCGAGCAGCGCCCGACCGAGCGCGACGCGCTGCTTCTGGCCGCCGGAGAGCTGCACGCCGCGCTCGCCCACGATGGTGAAGGCCCCCTCGGGCATCGCGTCGACCTCCGCGAGCAGCTGCGCCGAGGTGAGCGCCGACCGCACCTGGTCGCGGGTGGCCGGGGCGTCGGGGTCGGCCTCGGCGAAGGCCACGTTGCGGGCGATGGTGGTCGAGAAGAGGAAAGGCTCCTGCTGGGCGAGGCCCACCACAGCGCGCAGCGTCGCGAGCGGAACGGCGGTGATGTCGTGGCCGTCGAGGAAGACCGCCCCCGCGGGCGTGGGGAGCATCCGCGCGAGGAGCCGCGCGAGCACGCTCTTGCCCGCGCCGGTGCGCCCCACGATGGCGACGCGCTGCCCCGCGGGCACCTCCAGGCTCACCCCGGCGAGGACGTCGCGGCCCTCGATGGTGTACCGCAGGTCGCGGACCGACAGGGCGCCGCGGATGGCGGCGGTGTCGACGGCTGCGGCGTGCGCGTCGTCGACGTCGGGCGCGGCCTCGAGCACGTCGAGCAGGCGGTCGACGGAGGCGCGGCCGCGCTGGAGGATCGAGAGCAGGTAGCCCAGCGCGATGGTGGGCCACGCGATGAGGGCGAGGTGCGCCTGGAACGCGAGGATGTCGCCGACGGTGAAGGTCCCCGGGTCGGCGATGATCTGCGCGCTGCCGACCCACACCACGATGAACGACGCCGTCGCCGCGCCGAGGCCGAGCACCGGGAACATCACCCCGCGCAGGCGGGCGAGCGCGAGGTTGGCGTCGAGCGATCGGTCGATGTCCTGGTCGAAGCCCACGCGCTGCGACTCCTCGAGGTTGTAGGCGCGCACCACGCGTATCCCCGAGAGGACGTGTTGCACCCGCTCGGCCATGACGCCGAGGGCGTCCTGCGCGGCGCGGCTGCGGGCGAACATGGCGCGGCCGAAGCCCTGGGTGATGAACACGAACACCGGGAAGGGCAGCAGCGCCAGCGTAGCGAGGCGCGGGTTGCGCATGAAGAGGAGCGGGATGTTGACGAGGTAGGCGAAGACCGCGTTGACCAGGTTGAGCCCGCCGAAGCCCACGAGCAGGCGAACCTGCGCGAGGTCGTTGGTGGCGCGCGACATCACCTCGCCGGGGCCCATGCGCTGGAAGAACGAAGGGCCCAGCCGGTGGAGATGTGCCAGCAGTCGCTCGCGGAGGATGAACTCCACCTCGCGCCCGGCGTTGAACACGCGAAGCCGCGATGCCACCCGGAACCAAGCGCCCGCGGCGGCGAGCAGCGCGATGGCCAGCGCGAAGAGCATCGCGCCGCGGGCGTCGGCGTCGCGCAAGGCGTCGGAGGCGCCGCGGATGCACTGCGGGATGGCCCCGGCGGTGACGGCGCTGAGGGCGAGGAAGACCACGCCGATCGTGACCTCGCGCTTCTGCGCGATCAGCAGGTCACGCAGGAGGGACCACGCGCGGCTCGGCGGGCGCGCGGCAGGGGCGGTGGGAGCGGCGCTCATGGTGGGGACGGCAGCCTCGTGGGAGAGTGGGCAGGGCGTTCAGGGCCCGGCGGCGCAGGGCACGTCGGCGCCGACGCCCGCGTCCGTAGCACCGCTGGCGAAGGGGAGGCAGCGCCCGTGCCCATCGGTTCCGAGAAACGCCGTGTCGCACACATGGAATCGCGGGCAATCCCGGACGCTGTCGCAGGCCGGCGCGCAATGCCCGGGGCCGCAGCCGTCGACCACGCAGTCACGGCCGCCGCAGTCCAGTCGGTCGCGGCAGGGCGGCACGCACACCCGATCGGCCTCGCCCAGGCACTGCTCGCCCGGGGCGCAGGGCCCGTCGCAGCGCGCCTGGAGGGCGGGGCGGCAGACACGCACCACGTCGGTCTCCATGCCCACGGGCACGCCGGAGTCGTCGCGGCCGCGGAAGTCGAAGCGGCCGCAGACCTGCGCGGCGGGGCAGTCATCGTCCGTCGCGCAGCGCGCAACGCAGATGGCCGCGCCCACGGCGCGCTCAAGGCAGAGACCGGTCTGGCACTGGGTTCCCGCGGAGCAGGGGGCGCCGAGGGGGGAGCGGGTGTCGGAGCAGTGGGAGGGGGCGGCGAGAAACGCCAGGACGAGCGCGCGGAGAACGGAGCGCCCGCCCATCGCGAGATCAGGAGGCGGACGGGCCCTTGTCGCGGGCGTCCTTCAGCCGGGCGGCCTTGCCCTGGAGGTCGCGGAGGAAGTACAGGCGCGCGCGGCGGGTGACGCCGTGGGCGATGACCTCGATCTTGTCGATGCGCGGGCTGTGCACCGGGAAGATGCGCTCGACGCCGACGTTGTAGGAGATCTTGCGGACGGTGAACATCGCGCCGATGCCGCCGTTGCGGATGCGGATGACCTGGCCCTTGAAGACCTGGATGCGCTCCTTCTCACCTTCGGCGACCTTGTAGTGCACGTTGACCGTGTCACCGACGCGGAAGGGAGTGAGCTTGTTGTCGGCGATGCGCTGCGTGTGGAGCGCTTCAATCTTCGGGTTCTGGCTGCCCATGGCGTCTCTCGGGTTGAAGAGCGGAGGCTCTTAGGGGGAGCGGAAGGAATCATCGCGGGCGTTTGTTGTCAAGCCGCGCGTGCCACCGATCAGTGGGGCCGCATCGAGGCCGTGCGCACCTCGCGCAGCGCGGCCTCGCACTCCTCGAGCAGCACGCGGTTGTCCGTGGCGCCCGCCTTGGTGAGCGCCTCGCGCAGGTAGCGCCGCGCCTTGTCGGGCTGCCCCTCGGTGAGGGCGAGGTGCCCGAGCAGCCACCGGGCCTCGATGCCGTCGGCGGGAAAGCCCTGGGCGTCGAGCGTCGCCAGCGCCTGCTCGAGCCGCGCCCTTGGGGCGTCGCGATCCGCGCCGTCGCGCGAGGCCTCCAGGAAGGCCAGGTACCCGTCGGCCCGCGCCGCGAGCCGCACGTAGCCGCGCGCCACGGCGATGCCGCGCGCCTCGGTGAAGGCCGCGTAGCCGCGCGGGGCGTCGCCGTTGCGCCACTCCGCCTCGCCTAGCACCATCGTCGCCGCGCAGAGCCCGAGCGCCCGGTCGACCTCCCGCGCGAGGTCCACCGCCACCTGGGCGGAGACCACCGCCGGGCCGCGGTCGCGCAGGCGCAGCAGCACCTCCGCGCGCGTGCGAGCCACCTCCACGAGCAGCCGACGATCGACCGCCTCCTGGGTGCAGAGCGCGTCGATCTCCGTGAGCGAGGCGCGCGCCGCGACGGCGTCTCCGCTCGCGGCCTGGCAGCGCGCGGACGAGGCCAGCGCGCGGAGCTGCTCGGTGCCCAGGCCCAGCTCGGAGGCCATCCGGGCGGCGTCCTGGAGGTAGCGCTGCGCGCGGCCAAACTCGCCGCGGTCGGCGTGCATCGAGCCGAGCGCCGAGACCACCATCGCCCGGATGGCCTTGTCCCCCGAGAGCTCCGCGAGGGCGAGCGCGCGCTCGAGGTGCCGGATGGCCTCGACCACCTGCTGGCGACGCGCGAAGAGTCGCCCCTGCACCAGCACCAGGCGAGCGATGGCGGTGCGCTCCTTGCGCTCCTCGGCGAAGGCGATGCCCAGCTTGAGCCGGTCGAAGGCGAGGTCGGTCGAGCGCGCCGCGAGCGAGGCGTCGCCCAGGGCGATGTAGAGCGAGAGCACCAGCGCCGGGTCGGGCTCGCTCCCGGCGAGGGCGAGGTCGATGGCGCGCGCGAAGCTTTGCACCGACGCATCCGGGGCGTGCTCGCGCAGCTGCCGGCGCGCGGCGCGCATCCAGCAGTCCACCGCCCGGGGGCGGTCCCCCGCGAGATCGTAGTGGCTCGCCAGCCGCTCGGCAAACTCGTCGACGCGGTCGGGCAGGAGCTGCTCGGTGACGGCCGCGACGGTGGCGTGCAGCCGCTGGCGCACCTCACCCGGGAGGCCGTCGTAGAGCACCTCGCAGAGCATCTCGCTGCGGAAGCGGTACTCCCGCGGCCCGGTGCGCTCGAGGAGGTCCTGAGCGACGAGCGAGACGAGCACCTCCTCGACGAGGCCGTCGGGCATCTCCGCAGCGCCGAGCAGCTGCTCCGTCGCCAGTCGGGGGCCGATCACCGACGCCACCTGGAGCACCCGCCGCTCGGCCGGGGGCAGTCGCGCGATCCGGCTCGCGGTGAGGCCCCGCAGGGTGCGCGGCAGCTCCGCGGGGACGCGGTCATGGCGGTACACGATGGCGTCGGAGGTCACGCTGAGGGCGCCCGCCTCGCGCAGCGCCTTGACCAGTTCGATGAACGCAAAGGGGTTCGCCCCGGAGCGCGCCGCGAGGTCGTCGACGAGGTCGACGGGGGCGGCCAGCTCGGTGCTGAGCGCCAGCCCTACCAGCTGGCGGAGCTCGTCCTCGCTCATGGGCTCGAGCAGCACCTGCTGCGCGTTGGCTGCCGTCTCCCAGGGGAACGAACGCCCGGGCCGGCGCGCCGTGACGATCAGCGCCCGGGCCTTGCTCGCGCCCTCGATCACGTCGGCGAGCAGCGTCGCCGACAGGTCATCGAGGTGCTCGGCGCCGTCCCAGCAGAACACCGTGATGCGGTCCTCGGAGAGGCGCGTGACGATCTTCTGGAGGGCCGTGCGCAGCGGCCTCGACGCCGACTCCAGCGACTCCATCGTGGCGCTCACGATGCCGAGCACCACGCCCACCGCGAGCATCTCCTCGGGGGTGAGCCCGAGTTCGCGCACGCGCCGCGCCTTCTCGCGCATCGTCGCCTCGCCGTCGCCGTCCTCGATTCCGAGGAGCGCGCGCAGCATTCCTTGGAGCCCCTGGAGCGGGACCTCGCGCCCATACGACAGGCACGTGGCGCTGTACCAGGTCACCGGGTGGTTCATCCGGCGGAGGCGGTACTGCACCTCCTCCAGATAGCGGGTCTTGCCGATGCCCGCCTCCCCGACGACGGTCACCGTGAGCAGGCCCTCGTTGGCGGCCGTCGCGAGCATCTCGCCGAAGCGCCGGAACTCGGCCCGGCGCCCCACCACCCGCTGGCGCCCCGGGTCCTTGCGGCCCACGAGCTGGAGCGCGTCGAGGTGCCCGAGCGACAGGATCTCGAAGCGCTCGCCGAGCACCCCCTCGGTGGAAGAATCGCCCAGCGCGGCGCCGGGCACCGCCTCGGCGAGCTGATCGGCCGCCGCGACGCTCTCGGCGAGGCGGGCGTCGTGGACGGGCCGCCCCTCACCGTCGACCTCGATGCGCGCGCTGCAGAAGCCCGCGCCGAACACCACGCCCTCGGGGGCCTCGGCGATGACCCGGAGCGACACCGACGCGGCCGTCTCGGTGTCCCGCCCGTCGGGCGCATCGACGCCAAACACGAAGCGCACCCGCCCGGCGGCCCGGGAGAGCTCCCGGCCGCCGCGACGGGTCGCGAGCGTCGCGGCGCCGTCGAGCACGCGCTCGGGCACCGGCCCGGAGCCCCGGGAGCGCGCGGCGTGCAGAGCGAGCACCGTCACGTCGCGGCGCTCGGCGTGCGAACGCAGCGGCGGTCGCGGCGCGGCGGGCTCGTCGTCGACCTCGAGCAGTTCGACGTCCTCGTCGGGGTCGACGAAAGCGTCGCGGATCTTCTTGAAATCGACCGCGGCGGCGGGCTCGTCCTGGGTCGAGCGCAGCCACTCGGCGAGGTCGTTGGCGCCCACCCGCCGGCCCAGCGTGTACAGGAACGCCGTCAGCTCCTCGTACACCTTGGCCGCGTTCGAGTAACGGTCCGCGGGGTCGGGCGCCATGGAGGTCTCGACCACCCGGAGCAGCTCGTCGGGCACCTCGGCGCGCAGCGAGCGCAGCGATGTCGCGCGGCCTTCGATCACCCGCTCCAGCACCTGCTTCGGGTCGGGCGCGAAGGCCGTCGATGGCGCGAAGGGGTTCTCCCCGGCCAGCAGTTCGAAGAGGGTGACGCCGAGCGAGTAGATGTCCGCCCGGGCGTCGACCTCGTCGCCGCGCGCCTGCTCCGGGGGCATGTACGCATACTTGCCGCGGACGGTGCCGCCCGCCTCCACGGTGGACGCGGCCTTGGCGATGCCGAAGTCCGTGACCTTCACCTCGCCCTCGCGCGACAGCAGGATGTTCTGCGGCGAGATGTCCCGGTGCACGATGCCGAGGTTGCGGCCGCGGGCGTCCTTGCGCCGGTGCGCGTAGTCGAGGGCGCGCGCCACCTCGCAGGCGATGAGCACCGCCACCTCGACGGGCACCTCGCGCCCGTCGCGCCGGCAGCGCCGGAGGGACTGCGCGAGGTCGGCGCCGAGCACGTACTCCATCGCGATGAAGTAGGTGTCCTCCTCCCGGCCGAGGTCGAACACCTGCACGATGTTCGCGTGGGACAGCGCCACCGAGAGCCGCGCCTCGTGCAGGAACATGTCGACGAAGGACTGGTTCTGCGCCAGCTCGGGGAGGATGCGCTTGAGGACGACGACCTTCTCGAAGCCCTCCACGCCATAGCTCTTGGCCTTGAAGACCTCCGCCATCCCCCCACGCGCGATGCGTTCCAATAACTGATACCGCCCGAACAGAAGCGGGGACTCCATCACCACATGCCTTTGGATCCCGCCGCGTGTCCTTGCGCCCGGGTCGCGGGCAGCATAACCCGAGGACGCGCCGCGCCTCTACCCGTCGCGCGCTCAACCGAAAGACCATGAATTCCCCTGCCCCCCGCACCGCGGCCGTGGTCTCTGCGTTTGTCCTCGCCGCCGTATGCGCGTTCGCGGTCGTGGTCGTCCGTCGGGGCGGCGGGGGTCACGTCCCCCCGCCCGGCCGCTGCGAGGTGTCGTCCACCCGCGCGTTGACCAGCGAGGCCAGCGACCGCGTGGTCGGGATGACCCACCACGAAGGTCACCTCTGGGCGCTCGCCCTCCGGCGCGGCCCGGCGGGCGCCACCGCTCAGCTCGTCCGCTCGGCCTCTGGTCGATCGGCGCCGGTCACCGTCGCGACCGCCGCCCTCGTGGGCGCAGCCGCGGTCGCGGGCCCGGTGGTCACGGGTCGCAGCGTCGCCTTCGCGACCGCCGCAGGCCCGGTCGTCCGCGCCACCACCTTCGACGGCCGAGCCGCACGATCCGCGGAATTTCCTCGCGGGGAGCAGCCTGCCGGGCGCCCCGCGGTGACCGCCCGCCTCTCGCTCACCACCGAGGCCGACGGCTCGCTGGCGGTGGCCGCGCACTGGGGCGGCGCCTTCGGCACGCGACGGCTCCACCAGCGCGACACCCGCGAGAGCCCCGAGCTCGGCCCCCTGCGTCGCGACCGCTTCGACGCGCCCGCGCTCGCCGTGCTGGGCGACGCCCTCGTGGCGTTGCATGAGCGACGCGTCGGCGCCTTCACCGACGACACCGCCGGGGACCGCCGCCTGGAGGCCGCAGCCTTTCCTGCGGGCCCCTTCGACGTCGCGACCGCCCGCGAGGTCGTGCTCTCCACCTCGGCCAACAGTCACGACGCGCGACTCGCCGCGGCGGCCGCGAGCGCCGTGGCCCTGTGGCGCGACGGCGACCGCCTCCTGGCCGCGCGCCTCGACGCGACACCGACGCAGCTGACCGCCGGCGCCCTGCCGCTGGAGTGGAGCGCGGCGGGCGGCGCCCACCACGACCTCGCCGCGGCGGGCGCCTGCGCGGTCGCCGCGTGGGACCGCGATGGCTCGATCGTCGCGCGGGGCATCGACCTGCACGGCGCTGGCGCCGTCGCCGCGTCCGAGGTCGCCGTGCGCCCACGCGGTGCCGTGAATGACCTGCGCCTCGCCCGGGTAGGCGATGGCTTCGTCGCGGTGGCCGTGACGACGGGCTCGCTCGAGGCGTGGCGCGTCACGGTCGACGCGGCCTGCGCGCCGACGCTCGCGCCGCTGGCGTGGCCGGGCCCCGTCTTGTCGAGGCCCGGTCTACGACTGATCGCGGTCTCGGGCGACGCGACCGGTGCCACGGTGCTGAGCACGCTCGACCCCGTCGACGCGCCGGCCACGCTCGTGTCCCGGGTCGACCTCGACGCGGCCTTCGTGGTCGGTCCGGTGGTGAGCGAGCGGGTGCCCCAGCCGGTGATCGCGGGAACACGCCAGGACGCCCACATCGCCCTCGTCGCCGGCCCCTACCGCGGGACGGTGCGGGTGCAACGCCTCGGCGACGCGGCCGACGATGACGAGCCAGGCGAGGACGTGCTTCTGCGGCTCGCCCGCGGGGCGCGCGTCGCCCTCGTCGCGAGCGCGCGGCTCCACCGCATCTGGGTCGCCGACCGCAGCGACGCGGACTCCAACGCCTTCCACGCCCCGCACTCGCTCGTGCTGCACTCGGTCATCGACACCCTCGAGGACGGACCCCGCACGGAGATCGCGACGGCGAGCCCGCCCGCGGCCGGGTTCTCGTCCGCCTCGCTGCACCGCCTGGACGCCGCCGAGAGTGGACGCCCAGCCTGGGCGCTGATCGCCTCCCCCGCGCCCTCCCCCGCCGCCGGTGCGGCGCCTGCCCTCGAGGGCGCCTGGGCCTTCCTCTTCGACGTGTCCGATCGCCCCGTCGCAAGGCGGGTCACCGACGGCAGCCCGTGGCCGCACGCGGCCGCCCTGCTCCCCGCGGCGCTGCGCACCTCGCACGACCGGGTCGAGGCCGTCGCATGGCGGGGCACCTCCCTCGCAGCGATCGTGACCGGGCCCCGCGCGGGCGTGCGCCTCGTCACGGGCGATCCCTTCACCGAGACGCTGCGCGACGTTCCCCTCGCGACGACTGCGCCGACCATGGTGCGCGGCGCGACCGTGCTCCCGTCACGCGAGGGCTGGATGACCTTCTGGCTCGACGTTACCCACCCTGCCCCGACCCTGCACGACCGCCGCTTCGACCCCCGCGGCGGAGCCCTGGGCGCGGCCGATCAGCTGGGAGAGTTTCTCCGCCTCGACGAGCGGGCGCTCTCGACCGCCCTGGCCGCCGCAGTGACCGCGCCGGACGAGTTCGCGGTCGCCATCCCGACGCCCCATGGGGTTCGGGTCGCCGAGGTCCGTTGTTCGAGGTAGACTTCCAAGGACAGCCGACGGCATCCACTGGCTTGCGACCGGTGAACATCCCGGGGTAAGCCTCCGTCGGTTGCGGCTCGATTCCTGGTTGCCTGATCAACTGACAGCGGAGGCTCCCCATGAAGAGGGTGCTGGTCGTGGAAGACGATGCCAATGAGCGCTTCACCCTCATGCGGGTGCTGGAGCGTGTCGGGTACATGGTGACCGCGGTGTCGACCGCAGAGGAGGCGCTCGCGGCCCTACCGGGGTCGCAATTTCACGCGGTGGTCAGCGATGTGATGATGCCCGAGACCGACGGGGTCTCGCTCGCGCGGGACATCGCCGAGCGAGCGCCGGGGATGCCCATCATCCTGGTCAGCGCCTTTCACCTGGCGCCGCGCCAGGTCGACCGGATGCGCATCGCGACGCTGCACTTCATGGACAAGCCCCTCGACCTGCCGAAGCTCATCGCGCTGCTCGAAGCGCCCAGCGGCGCCCCGTGCGAGCGGTGCATGTGTTCGGTGGAGGAAGCGCTGATCTCGCAGGAGGATGAGCCCCCCAGGCTGACCGGGCGGCCAGCGTAGGGGGCGTAGAGGGCTGCGCCTATCCTTCGATGAAGGACTTGAGCTGCTTCGAGCGGGAGGGGTGACGGAGCTTGCGCAGCGCCTTCGCCTCGATCTGGCGGATGCGCTCGCGGGTGACCTCGAAGCCCTGGCCGACCTCCTCGAGGGTGTGGTCGGACTTTTCGCCGATGCCGAAGCGCATCCGCAGGACCTTCTCCTCGCGCCAGGTCAGGGTCTTGAGGACCTTGCGCATCTGCTCGGCGAGGTTGTTCGAGATGACCGCCTCGGAGGGCGAGATCACGCTCTTGTCCTCGATGAAGTCGCCGAGGTGGGAGTCCTCCTCCTCGCCGATGGGTGTCTCGAGCGAGATGGGCTCCTTCGCGATCTTCAGGACCTTCCGCACCTTGTCGAGCGGGAGCTCCATCTTCTCGGCGATCTCCTCGGGCGTGGGCTCGCGGCCGAACTCCTGCACGAGGTAACGCGAGGTGCGGATGAGCTTGTTGATCGTCTCGATCATGTGCACCGGGATGCGGATGGTGCGCGCCTGATCGGCGATGGCGCGGGTGATGGCCTGGCGGATCCACCACGTCGCGTAGGTGCTGAACTTGTACCCGCGGCGGTACTCAAACTTGTCCACCGCCTTCATCAACCCGATGTTGCCCTCCTGGATGAGATCCAGGAACTGCAGTCCGCGGTTGGTGTACTTCTTCGCGATCGACACCACGAGGCGGAGGTTGGCCTCGACGAGCTCGGCCTTCGCGCGCTCGGCGGTGCGCTCACCCTCGCGGATCTCGCGGAAGGTGCGGCGAAGCTCCTCGAGCGAGACGCCTTGCTCCTTGGCCTTCTCCTCGACGGTGCGAACCTTGGTGGTGCTCGACTTGAGCGCGTCGAGCAGCGACTCCAGCTCCGACGCCACGGTCTTGAGCTGCCGCGCCAGCACGCCGCGCCGGCGGTTGTCCGCCGCCTCGAACTCGCGCAGGCGGCGCTTGAGTTCGCGGGGCTCGACGCCGAAGCGACGGGCCGCGTCGGTGACGGGCGACTCCGCGCGCTCGAGCTGGTCGATGAGCTTCTTCAGCTGCGAGACGATGTTCTCGATCTGCTTCTTGTTGAGGCGCAGGTCGATGAGCGACTGGCACATGTCCGCGCGGGTCTTCTCGATCTCGTCGACGACCCCGCGGCGCTTGGTGTCCGAGAGCTTATTCGCCGGGTCGAGCGACTCCTCGAGCGACTCGATATGCAGCTGCAGCCGCTTGACCTTCTCGGTGAGCCGGTCGACGCGCTTGCGGACGTCGTCCTCGTTGTAGCCCTCCTCGTCGTCGGCGTCGCGCACGACGTCCTTCAGGCGGACCTTGTTGTCCTTCACCTTCTGGCCGAGCTTGATGATCTCCTGCACCGCGATGGGCGAGCGCAGGATGGTGTTGAGCACCTTGTTCTCGCCGTCTTCGATGCGCTTGGCGATCTCGACCTCGCCCTCGCGGGTGAGCAGCGAGACCGATCCCATCTTGCGGAGGTACATCCGCACGGGGTCGTTGCTCTTGGCCGCGTAGGCGTCCTCGGCGACGGCCTCCTCCTCGTCCGGGATCGGGACGACGCGCTTCTCCTGGTCCTCCTCCGCGGCCCGCTTGGTCGGGACCTTCACCTGGGAGCTGGCCTCGACGATCTCGATCTCCTCGTCGCCGAGGATGCCGATGAGCTCGTCGAACTGGTCCGCCGAGATGGCGTCGGTGGTGAACGCCTCGTTGATCTCGTCGAGGGTGATGCTCCCCTTGGACTTGCCGAGCTCGATAAGCTGCTGGACCTCCTTGCGGTCGCGCCCCTTGGCGGGCGCCGTGGCCTCCGCGGCCTTGGCCGCGCCGCCAGAGTTCTTGCCAGATGTCGCCTTGCGAGTGGTCTCTTCCTTCATCGAACGGCTCCTCCGCGCCGCAGTAACCGGCCGCGCTGTCTGTACGATCTCTCCGCCCCCGTCAAATGCCCCTGCATCAACCCTCACCCTGCCTAAGTTCCGTCGCGGCGCTTCCTTACGAGGTCGCGCTTCATGTTCAGTTGTTCGTTCAGGGTCTGTTCTTCTCCCTTGGGGTCGCCCTGCATCCCCGCCCGCGCGCTCTGCTGTTTGAGCGCGCGCGCGGCGTCCTTCACCCGTAGCCGCCGCAGCGTCGCGACCGCGCCCAGCAGCGAAGCCTGGCACTTCTCCTTCAAGGTCCCGTCGTCGTCGGCGGGCACCAGCCGCTGCGCGATCCAGTGCCTCGTCGCCTCATTGGGGCAGAGCTCGAGCAGCGTCGGCGCGTCCAGCCGCTGGTTGGTCACCCACTGATCGCGGGCCCCGCGCGCGAAGGGCTTCAGGGCCTCGTCGATCATCGCGGCGAACTCCTCGACCTCCGCCCGCTCGAACAGCTCGGGGCAGAGCAGCATGGACTCCAGCCCGCTCGCGGTGGCCCGCCGGGTCATCTGCGGCACGTCCTCGTTGGCGTCGTCCGGCGCCGTGAGCCCCGCGCGCAGGCCCGGGTGCGCCGCCGCGAAAGGCATGGCCTTCGCCGCCTGCGCGGCCTGCGCCTGGTGCTCCCGGATCGCCCGCACCACGAGGTGCTCCTCCAGATAGAGCGCCTTCGCCGCGAGGCGCACGTACACCTCCCGCTCGATGCTGTCGCGCACGTCGGAGATCACCGGGGCCAGGGCCCGCGCGGCGGCCACCCGCTCGGGGGCGTTGTCGCCCGTGTTGAGCGCGGCGTCCTTGATGAGCCACTCGACGACGCTCGGGGCGCTCTTGAGCACCTCGACCATCCCGGGGACCCCTTTACCTTCATCGGTACTCCGGAGGTAGCCGTCGGGGTCGGTCTTCGGCGGCAGCACCCCGACACGCGCGACGAGGCCCGCCTTCGCGCACACCGAATGCGATGCCCGCGCGGCCTTGCGCCCCGCCTCGTCGCCGTCGAACACCAGCACCACGCTCTCGGCGAAGCGCCGGAGCAGCCGCGCCTGCGCCTCGGTGAAGCTCGTGCCGAGGGGCGCCACGGTCTCGTTGAAGCCCTGCTGGTGCATCTGCACCACGTCGAAGTTGCCCTCGACCAGTATCGCCTCGGCCTTCTGACGCATCGCGGTGCGCGCGACCCCGAGCCCGTAGAGCAGCTCGGACTTCTTGTAGAGCGGCGTCTCGGGGCTGTTGATGTACTTCCCGGCGTCTTCGGGGACGAGGCCCTCGGGCATGTCTTCGGTGACCGGCAGCACCCGACCCGAGAAGGCCACCACCCGACCCGCGCGGTCGACCACCGGGAACATCAGCCGGTGCCGGAAGCGGTCGTACCAGCCGCCGTTGCGACCGGCCATCAACAGACCCGCGAGCTCGGCGTCGGCCGGCGAGACCCGCTGCGCCTTCAGGTGCTCGGCGAGCCCGTCCCAGCGGGCGGGCGCGTAACCCAGGCGGAAGCGCGTCGCGAGCTCCTCGCTGATGCCGCGCTCGCTCAGCGCGTCGCGGGCGAGCTCGCCGTAGGGGGCATTGACCAGGCACTGCTCGAAGTACACCGCGGCGGACTCGCAGGCCGCCGCGAGGCGCTCGCCCACGTCGCGCTGGCGACGGTCTTCGGCGATGCGCTCGGGGTCGCGCGTCTCGGGCAGCTCGACGCCGGCCCGCTCCGCGAGGGCGCGCAGGGCCTCGACGAAGTTGACCCCCTCGATCTGCTCGTAGAAGCGGAGCGCGTCGCCGGAGGCCTTGCAGCCGAAGCAGAAGTAGAAGCCGCGCTCGGCGCTGACGTTGAAGCTCGGCGTGCGCTCCTCGTGGAAGGGGCAGCGCGCGATCCAGTTCATGCCCGCGCGACGCAGGGGCATGTACTGGCCGACGAGCTCTACCAGGTCGGTCCGCTGCCGGACCTGGTCGACGACGCTGCGATCGATCACTCCGCTGCCGCCTCGCGCTGAAGGGGAAATTGCTCGGTGTCAGGAATACCCTGCCCGGTGAGCGGAGGTTGCGTAGCCCGGCACCCCGGAGGGGTCAAGAAGCCCGCCGGGGGTTTTCCATCGCCAGATTTCCCAGGAGATCCCGCGCACCTGCGATGGGTTGCGTTCTGCAAGACGAAGGCCATGCGATGTCGTGATAGGCCCCGGGATGAAACCCCGATGAGCCCTCTACGCCGCGTCGCCCCGCCCGCCGCCCTCGTGCTCGCCCTCGCCCTAGCGCCGCTCGTGGTGGTCGCCGACCCGTGGCCAGCGCTCGCGATACCGCCGGAGAACGCCCGCGCGCTGCGGGCACCGCCGCGGCGACCGCCGCCCGGCGACGTGGACGCCCGCGCCCGGCTGCTGGTCGAGGCCCTGCGCACCGGCGACGCGGCGGATGTCCAGCGGGCCGAGGCGTTCTTCCTGCCGCGGGAGCCCTTCCTGGCCATCAAGGACATGTCCGGCGCCGCGGGCTACTTCGGGACCCTGGTGCGCTGGTTTCGCCGGGACCTCCTGGCCGAGCGCGCCCGGCGCCGCGACTGGTCGGGCGCCCGCTTCGAGGGCTTCGAGCTGTCCCGGGCGTGCACGTGGATGAGCATCGGCCGGGAGGCCAACCGGCTGCCGTACTGGAGCTGCTACCGATCGGCCCTGCGCGTCGCCGTGGGCGGCCGGTCGGAGCGGGTCGAGGTGCGGGTGATGATCCATTGGGGCGATCGCTGGTACGCCACGCACCTCGGGGCGATCCCCGCCCGGCACTGAGCGGAGGGGACCCCGCACTCCCGAGCGCACGACCGACGCCCCGAGGCTCGACAGCCCTCCCCGGGAGGGGCTACCACGAGTCCATGAGCACCCCAGAGATCAGGTCGTTCGAGGACTTCTGGCCGTACTACGTGCGGGCGCACAAGAGCCCGGTGACCCGCACGGTGCACGCGATCGGCACGAGCGTCGGCGCCGCGGTGGCGATCACGGGGCTGCTGTCCGGGCGAAGGGGCTTCGTGCCAGTGGGCGCCGTCATCGGATATGCGTGCGCGTGGTACTCGCACTTCTTCATCGAAGGGAACAAGCCGGCGACCTTCGGGCACCCGCTCTACTCCTTCGCGGCCGACTGGGTGATGATCTCCAAGATGGTCCGCGGCACCATGGACGCCGAGGTCGAGCGGGTCACGTCGCAGACGGTCGACGTCAGCCCCGCGCCCGGTGAGACCATGGTCGGCGATGGCGTCCTGCACTGACCGTCCCACCGAGCCGCGCCGTTTCACCAGTGCCCACCACGGACCCCGCCCGTCGCGCCCGGCGCCACCTCCTCGTCGCGTACGTGGTCGTCAACGCGCTGGTGTTCGCGCTGTCGCGTCCCGCGGCCGTGCGGCGCGACCTGCACGGCCTCATCGGTGTGGTGTTCCTCGTCGCGGCGCTGCGGGGCGTCGCGAAGGACGACGACGACACCGAGCGCTACGGGGTGCGGCTGGAGGGGCTCATCCCGGGGCTCCAGGGCGACGCCCGCTCGTTGCCGCGCGCGCTCGTCGAGGCCGTCCCCTCCGCGCTCCGCGAACTGGGCGTCGCGGCCCTCGTCGCCGCCGTCGTGCTGCCCGCGTACTCCCTCGCGTGGCCGCTGTTCAATCACCCCATCGGTCCGCGCCACCTCCCCTTCACCCACGACCCGGTGGCCACCCTGCTCGGCGAGCTCGTCGCCGTCGCGCTCACCGAAGAACTCTTCTTCCGCGGGTACGTCCAGACCCGCGTCGCGGACGCCCTCGGGCTCGACAGTTTTACCCGATCCCGTAAGCCTCTCTTCGCCGACGCCGCCCGGGTCGTGCTCATCACCTCCGCCCTCTTCGCGCTCACCCACGTCATCGCCGAGCCCGGCCTCGGCCGCGCCGCGGTGTTCTTCCCCAGCCTTCTCTTCGGCGCGGTGCGCATCGGGCGCGGGGGCATCGGCGCCGCGGTCGCCCTCCACGCCATCTTCAACGTGTTCGAGCGCTACCTCGAGGGCCGGTGAGGTCCGCCGCCCTCTTCGACATGGACCACACCCTCGTCGGCGCCAACAGCGCGCTGCTCTACGTGAAGTGGCTCCGCGGCCGCGGCGAGGCCCGGCGCCGGGACGCCGCCCGCTTCGGGTGGTGGTTCATGCGCTACATGGCCGGCACGCTCGACGCCGCCGGCATCGCCCGCACCGTCGCCCTGCCGCTCGCCGGGCGCGACGCCGAGCGCTTCATCCGCGAGGTCGAGGACTGGTCCGCTACCGAGGTGGTGCCCTACATCACGGCGCGCGCCCGGGCGGTGGTGGCCGAGCGCCAGGCGAGGGGCGACCTCTGCGCGGTGCTCACCAGTTCTACCGCGTACGCCGCGAAGCCCGTGGCCGACGCCCTGGGCATCGAGCACATCCTGGCCTCGCGCCTCGTCGCCCTCGACGGGCGTCTCACCGGCTCCATCGTCGAGCCCTTCTGCTACGGGAGCTCGAAGGTCACCATCGCCCGCCGGTGGGCGGCCGAGCACGGCGTCGACCTCGCGCGCAGCGCCTTCTACTCCGACTCCGTCACCGACCTGCCGATGCTCGAAGCCGTCGGCGAGCCGGTGGTGGTCAACCCCGACCCGCGCCTCCGATGGACCGCGTGGCGACGGGGTTGGCCGGTGGAGCGCTGGTAGCCGCCTTCGTCCGCTTCTCGCCCGCCGGGCGCTCCAGCACCGCGCGCACGCTCGGGTCGAGCCCGTCGAGCTCCCAGGTCATCCGCCGGAGTACGCCCGCGAGCACCTCGATCTGCGCGTCGACCGAGCCGCGCTCGTCGACCAGCACCGTCGGCACGCCCTTCACCACGCAGAAGCCCCCCGCGGAGGTGCCGCGGCTCATGGCCTCCTTGCGCACGGTGATGCCCCGGGATTGCGCCAGCGACACCAACGCTTCGACCAGGACCTTGCCTCGCATCAGGCGCTCAGGATGACAGGCGCCGCCGCGAGACTCCACCGCCCTTTGTCTGCTACGCCCGGTGATCCACATGGGACGACAGCGACTCGACGAGCAGGAACTCCGCGGCGCCCTCGAAGACCTCGAGGGCTGGTCGCTCGCGGGCGACGCGATCACCGCGACGTATGCCTTCGTCAACTACGAGTCGGGTGTCGCCTTCGCGATGCGCGTGGCGCTGTACGCCCAGCGGGTCGACCACCACCCCGACCTGCTCATCCAGTGGGGGAAGGTCACGGTCACCTGGTCGACGCACGACGCGGGCGGCGTCACCCAGCGAGACATCAAGGGCGCCGCGTACGTCTCGGACGTCATGCGGGCCCAGAGCTCCCCGGCGCGCTGAGCGCCCGCCCGACCCGGACCTGCCCGTAACTCCTCGCGCCGCGAGGGCCCACCCTACGGTGGGCCCAGAGGAGAGACGTGCCATGTCCGACCGCCACCGCGACGTTCTGCGCCCGCCGATCGCCCAGCGCCCCGTGCGCAATGATCCCCGCGGCGAGCCCGATGACCCGCGCGGCCGCGACGCCCAGATGGCCTGCCTCGCCCGCATCGCCCTGGTGCGCCGCCGGGTCGTGATCGAGCCCGACGATCGGCCCGCGGTGGTCGCCGCCCCGCCTCGCGCCGACTTCGCCCGCCCCCCGCGGCGCCCGTCGCCGGCCACCCCCGAGGGCCGCGGGGTCTGGTGCTTCCGCCCGAGCGACGACCGCGTCGAGGTCGTCGACCTCCCCGACGAGGACTGAAATGCCCAGGGCCACGCTCCTCCGGCAGATCCTCCGGGAGGGCCCTGGTGGGTAGACCCGAGCGCGCTTGACAGCCGCGGCACCTCCGCGCTGTGTTCCCATCGAAATGCGCCTCTTCGACCGCTTCCCCGCGCGCTACCTCGCCCCCAACGCCGTCACCTGCATCGGCCTCTCGCTGGGGCTCCTGTCCATCCGCACCTCGCTCACCGCCACCACGCTGCCGCAGCTGCAGGCCTCGGCCTGGCTGATCCTCTACGCCGTCCTCCTCGACAAGGCCGACGGGGCCATCGCGCGGAGGTTCAACGCCAGCAGCGAGTTCGGCGTGCAGTTCGACTCCTTCTCGGACTTCGTGACCTTCGGCATCTGCCCGGCGGCGCTCATCACCCAGGTCGTCGCGGTCGGCGCCCCGGACCCCTGGGCGCACGGCACCGCCCACGCCGCGCTGCTCGCCCTCGGCGCGATCTACGTCCTGGCCGCCGCCATCCGCCTCGCGAAGTTCAACGTCACCACCGCGAGCGTCGGCACGCGCTTCTTCCTCGGCCTGCCCTCCACCAGCAGCGGCGGAATCCTCGCGTCGGCCTTCCTCGCCCACCAGTCCAACGCCCTCGCCCCGGCCACCCTGCCCGCCTTCGTGGCCTTCATGGTCCTCAACGCCGCGCTGATGGTCTGCAACCTGCCGCAGCCCAAGCTCCACATCTCGTCGCAGCCGACGCTGAAGGCGCTCCAGCTCCTCGCGGTGCTCAGCGTGTACGTGCTCATCCCGCTGCATCTCGCGCCCACGTACCTCATCGCGGTCTCCGGTCTCTACACCATCGGCGGCTTCATCTACGGCCTGCGGGTCACCGGGGGACGGCACCCCGGCGACATCGAGCCGCAGCCCTCGCACTGACCTACGGGCAGCGCGTCAGCGCCCGCACCCACCGACCGACCAGCGTCACCCCCTCGGCGTCGAGCATCCCGCTGGAGATCGGCGGCATGCGGTAGAGCTCGCCCGCAGACATGCGCGCGTGGACGATGGAGCGCGCGGGGTCGCCCGGCGCGATGAGCCGCGCGTCGCGCAGCCCGAGGTCGCCCACCCCCGGCGCGACGTCACAGGTGCCGGTGCGTGCGAAGGGGGTGGCGAAGCGGAGGTCGAGCGCCCCGCGGCCGATGCCGCCGGGGCGATGGCACGGAGAGCAGTTGGTGTGGAGGTACGCCCGCGCGCGCCCCTCGTCGGGCCCCGGCGCGTAGGGGTCGGGGTAGGCCGCGGGGCGCGTCGCAGGGAGGGGGGCGGCGAAGAGCCCGAGGTGGTCGAGGGTGTCGAGCTGGTTGGCGACGCGCCCGGTGGTGGCGTAGCGGAAGGCCGTGTTGAGCTGCGCGCTCTCGAGCCCGAGCGAGCGACCGGCGGCGGAGGTGTGGCACTCCAGACATTGCGAGCGCGAGGGGTAGTACCAGCGCCCGCCGCCGGGGAGCGCGCGGAGCTCGCCGCCGTCGAGGAGGGCGGCGTCGGTCTGGGCGTCGTTCCAGCGGTAGGTGTACCCGCGCCACTCGCCGTCGAGGTGGCGCACGAAGAGGCGGGTCTCGACGCGGCGGGTGCCGACGGTGAAGTTCTTCACCAGCACCGTGCCGTTGGGGAGGTCCCAGTCGCCGTCGGCGCCGACTGTGATACGCCCGCCCTCGGGCAGGGCCATGAAGCGCTCCTTGGTGGCCCCGTCGCTCCAGAAGGGCGCGCTGGGGGCGTAGGGAATGAGCCCGGCCGCCGGGCGCAGCGGGTCCGACGGATCGACGCAGCCGGTCTCGCGGAGGGTGCGCGGCACGCGGTCGACGGGGGCGACGGTGCCCGGCATGAGCTTCAGGATCCCACCGGCCGTGGGGATCACGTAGACCTCGCCGTCCTGATCCTGCCCCAGGCTGTAGAGGTTCTGGCCGGTCTCGACGAGCGTCTCCTTGATGGCCTGGCCGGTGCGGTCGTACGCGACCGCCCAGACCCGCCCGGAACCGTAGTCGCCGAAGAGGAAGCGACCGACCAGCCAGGGCATGGCGCGCCCGCGGTAGACGAAGCCGCCGATGATCGAGATCCCGTCGCCGCGCGGGTACACCAGCACCGGGAGCACCGTGCCCGCGCTGGAGCAGCCGGGCTCGCGGAAGCACTGGAAGCCCTCCAGGGTGCTCCAGCCGTAGTCGCCGCCGCGGCGGATGATGTCGACCTCCTCGAAGGCGGCCTGGCCGACGTCGCCGGCCCACATCTCGCCGGTGGCGCGGTCGAAGCTCCAGCCCCACGGGTTGCGCAGGCCGCTCGCCCAGATCTCCGGGCGCCCGCCGCCGGTCGCGTAGGGGTTGTCCGCGGGGATCGCGTAGAGCCGCGAAGCCTCCGTCCGGTCGACGTCGATGCGCAGGAACTTACCCAGCAGGGTATTGAGGTTCTGCCCGTACCGCAGCGGATCGCCGCCCGACCCGCCGTCCCCGAAGGCGATGTAGAGGTACCCGTCGGGCCCGAAGGCGATCTTTCCGCCGTTGTGGTTGTTGAAGGGCTGCGCGACCTCCAGCACGACCTCCTCGGTGGCCGGGTCGAGGGTGTCGCCGCCGTCGCGGGAGCGCATGCGGGAGATGCGCGACACGAAGATGCCCGTCTCTCCCGCGCGCAGCGGCCGCGTGTACGAGAGGTACACCAGCCCGTTGGTGGCGAAGCGGGGGTGGAACGCCATCCCGAGCAGGCCCGACTCGCCGCCGTGGGTCAGGCGGGTGCCGAGGTCGAGCACGGTGTCGAGGGTGGTGCTCGTGGCCGAGTTCTCGATCCGGTAGATCGTCCCGGACGAGCGGGTCAGGTACCAGCGGGTGTTGTCGCCCGGTCGCTGAACCATGTTGGTCACCAGCGGCGAGCCCACCCGGAAGGCCTGCACCGCCCGCACGGCGCCGGCGACGGGCGCAGGGAAGGCCACGCAGGTGCGGTTCACGGGTCGCTCATCGAGGCCCCAGGGGACGTCGGGGGTCCCTCCCCCGTCGGGCGCATCGACCACATCCGCCACGTCGGCGCCATCGCGGACATCGGCGGCATCGCGGACATCGGCGGCATCGCGGACATCAGCGGCATCCCGAACATCAGCGGCATCCCGAAGGTCCGTCGCATCGCTTGCGTCAAGGGCGTCGCGGCGGTCGATGACGTCCACGGGCGCGGGCGCGTCGAGCGGGGTCGTCGCGCGCGGGGCGCAGCCCGTCATCGTTGTCGCCCCGATGGCGAGACCCCCGAGCGCGGAGAGCATCCAAGATTTCATCGCAGCCCCTTCGCTGTGGTTTCGCGGGTCCGAATCGTTCGGGTCGGCCCTTGCGCTTACGCGTTCACAATACTAGAAGTTAGTCTATCAGACCGAAGGAAGGTCCCGAACGACCTCGACGCACATCGACTGGAATAGCGTTCCAGGGTTGGTGCGTTCGAGGAGATGAAGGGCCGGATGACCCGGCTGAACAGAAGCGGAGTCCGCAATGCGCATCACACTCATCGGCGGGGTTGAACGCAACGAACGCGCGCTCGCGAAGATCGCGCAGTCCCTCGGCCACGAGCTCGACTTCCACGGTGGTCACATGAACGGTCGCGGGGTCGAGGTGATGGAGCGCCAGATCGAGCGCTCCGATCTCGTGCTCGTGACCACGGACGTCAACAGCCACACGGCGGTGATGGTGGCGCGCAACGCCTCCAAGCGCTTCGGCCGCGAGCTCGTGATGATGCGCTCGTGCAACCCGACGCGCTTCCGCGAGCTGCTCACGCTGCGCATCGCCACCGCCAAGGCGGCCTGATCGAGGTCCGCTCACGGGGTCGCCGGACCGAGGTAGAGCACCTTCAACGCCGCGATGTTCACGCGGAAGAAGGCACCGCCAGCGCCCCCCATGCCCCCGGTGTACCGGGTGAAGTGCTCGAAGGCGGACATGTTCACGGACGTGTCGTCGTCGCCGATGACTACGCGGTAGTCCCGGCCCGCCTCGAGGGAGGCGCGCACGAAGGAGGAGTCGCGCCACTGGTCCCACGCGCCGAGCTGGGGCATCACGACATAGCCGTCGGCGACGGTGCGACCGCCCGCGACCTCGATCACCTGCACGCGCTTCACGCCGCAGGTGATGCCCGTGGTGGTGCCGCCCGCGCCGTTGCCCGCGGTCACCTGGAGCAGGTACGCGCCCGACTGCGCGACCCGGAGCGCGGTGACCTCCAGGCGGTGCCCGGGGTCGCCCCAGTTCTCGTAGTGCATCCGGCCGTGACCGGTGACGAGGCGGCCGCCGGTGGCCACGAAGCGCGTGGCGTCGAGCTCCGTCACCCGCGCGGCGCCGGTGCCCCACCAGCACTGCGGCGCGGCGTGCTGCGAGGCGTTGCCCGACCCGCGGAACACGACCTCCAGGCTGTAGCAGTGGGTCACCGCCTGGCCGTCGGCGAGCGGGTCGGTCCACGTGTCGCCGTCGCTCGGGCCGAGCGTCGCGACGCGCTGGCCGTCGCGGAGGATCACCACGTCGACGGCGCCGCGCTCCTCGCCCGCGAGGTCGACGCGGAGCTGCACGCGCCCGGGCTCGGCCGCCGCCGTGAGCGCGGCGATGCGGGGCGTGCGGGGGCCGAAGACCTGGCGCCAGTCGCTGGCATCGGGGAGGCTGCGCACGGTGGCGCGGGCCTCGGGCGCGTCGCGCAGCTCGACATCGACGGTGGAGCGCTCGGGCAGCGTGGCGGGGTCGACGAAGGCGTCGCCGACGTCGCGGCCGTTCACGCGTACGGCGCCGACGGCGTAGGCGCCCGCGCGGTCGGCGGTGGGCGCAGGGAGCGACACGCGGAGGTCGAGGCGGCGCCCGCGGAAGACGAAGCCGCGAAGGACGATGCGGTCGGCGCGGCCGAACCACGCGTGGCGCATCGCGCGGGTGATGTACGGCCGGAGGCGGAGGCCCTGGGCGGAGGTCTCCACGCCGAACACCACGTCGTGGACCATCGAGAGGTAGCCCGCGACGCTCCAGAGCTGCCGCTGCGAGTTGACCACCGGGCCGGAGTACATCCCGTCCTCGACGCGGGGACGGCCGCTGGCGAACTCCAGGTTCTCCATGTTGGACAGGTTGAGCGCGGCGCCGCGCACCATGGCGTCGACGTTCCAGTCGACGCTGGCGTCGTTGCGCACCTGGCGCGCCGCCCGCAGCCAGTAGGCCGTGACGAAGGGCCACGACGCGCGGTTGTGATAGATCGCAGTGAACTGCTGCTGGGGCCAGATCACCGGGAGCCCGCGGCCCGCGTGGGGGTATCGCGCGACGGCCTCCCGGGCCTGCGCCTCGGTGGCGACACCCGTGAGCACGGCGAGCGCCGAGCCGAGGGCGTCCCAGCGGCGCACGGGGGACGGGTCGAGCTCGGTGCTGGTAAAGGCGCTGAACTGCCCGTCGTCGGCGAGCCAGAAGCGGCGCTGGATGGCGAGCTTGAGGGCGTCGGCCCACGCCCGGTACCGCGCGGCGGCGGCGGTGTCGCCGCGCTCGACGGCCAGCGCGGCGACGGTGTCGAGCAGCGAGAAGTGCAGCACGTTGGTGCTGAGCGAGCGGGACATCGCGATGTGCACCGGGTCCGTCGCGGTCCATGCGGCGTAGGACTGCTCGCGCCAGTCGAGGAAGGACTGCTCACCGCGGTACAGGCCGTCGCGCGCATCGAAGACCACGCGGCGGTCGTGCTCGGCGGTGTTGAGCATCGCGGGGTACGCGGCGTCGACGAAGCTCGTGCGATCGGCCCCACGGAGGTGCTTCAGGAGCTCGGCGGCCCCGAGGGCCCACACGACGCGATCGCTGGAGACGGGGTAGCTGCCGCCGGTTCCAGTATCCTGAACGATCTGCGGATCGCCCCCGGTGCGCCGCGCGGAGACCTTGAACAGGAGCGAGTTGCGGGCGCGCAGCGGGTCCATGGCGCCGAGCGCGAGGTCGACGGCGTAGGCCGTGTCGCGGGTCCAGACGTAGTTCCAGAGCCGGCCCGTCTCGAAGCATCCGCCGACGGGGCAGTCGATGGGGTTGCCGTTGCTGAACGACCCGTCGCGGATGGCCGCGACGGAGTTCTCCCGCATCTCCTCGACCGCGAGGGCGTACAGCGCGTCGAAGAGGTCGTGCCCGCTGCGCAGCGTGGGCCAGCCGTCGCGCTCGCGCACCGTCCGGGGGTTGCCGGGCTCCCCGTCTCGGAGCGCCGCGGTCGTACGGAGCTCATAGCGGCGCAGGCAGGCCGCGGGATCGTCCATGGTGACGGTCGCGCGATCGGCGCCGTCGACCAGCTCGCTGGTGGTCCCGGGGCGCGTCCCGACGGCGCCCTCGCAGGCGGCAGTCGGGACGTCGACGGCGGGCACGTCAACCGGCGCGGCGTCCGGGCGCGGCACGTCGGCAACGGGCAGGTCGGTAGCGGGCAGGTCGGTAGCGGGCACATCGGTGGCCGGGGAGACGCCCGCGTCGGAGGTGGCGGGGGCGTCGTCACAGCCCGCGAGCGCGCCCGTAAGGAGGAGGATCGGGGCGACCAGGGACGAGGCGCGGGCGCTGGGGTTCACGGCGCCGATTGTTCATGCCGATGTGCGCCGCGGGCAAGCGCGACGGTGGGCTCAGATGCTCGGGATCTGCCAGTCGATGGGCTTCTCGCCGAGCTGCGCGAGCGCGGCGTTGACCTTGGAGAAGGGCCTGGAGCCCATGAAGAGCTTCACCGAGAGGGGCGACGGGTGCGCGCCCTCGATGACGACGTGGCGCTTCGTGTCGACGAGCTTCGCCTTCTTCTTGGCGTAGTTGCCCCACAGGAGGAACACCGCGGGCTTCGGGCGCGCGGAGATGGCCTTGATCGCGGCGTCCGTGAACTGCTCCCAGCCGTGATCTTTGTGGGAGTTGGGGGTGTGGGCGCGCACGGTCATCACGGCGTTGAGCATGAGCATCCCCTGCTTCGCCCACGGCACGAGGTAGCCATTGTTGGGGATGGCGCAGCCGAGGTCGGACTTCAGCTCCTTGTACATGTTGACCAGCGAGGGCGGCGTCGGGACGCCCGGCTTCACGGAGAAGCACAGACCGTGGGCCTGGCCGACGTCGTGATAGGGGTCCTGCCCGATGAGGACGACCCTGGTGTCGTTGAAGGGCGAGTGCGAAAACGCCGAGAAGACCTCCTCCGCAGGCGGGAACACCTGGGCCTCGGCGCGCTCCTTCGCGACGAAGTCCATGAGGCTCTTGAAGGAGTCCTTGTCGAACTCCGCGCCGAGCGCGGCCTGCCAGTCGGGGGGTAGGTTGGGCCGATCGCTCATGGGATTCTCGTTTCGCTCGAGGACTTCGAGGGTTGTCGTGAGGGGGATGTGTGGATCGGGGACGATCAGATCGCCGCGGCGATGGCGCGCGCGAGGGCCGCGCCGTCGGCGTGATCGAAGCTCGACGCCGGGCGCCAGCGCACGCCGAGACCCTGCTCGGGATCAGGGCGCGGGATGATGTGGAAGTGCACGTGGAAGACGGCCTGGTGCGCGAGCGAGCCGTTGTTCTGGAGGACGTTGTAGTCCTCGCAGCCGGTGGCCGACTTCACCGCGCGGCAGAGCCGCGGGAGCGCGCGACCGATGGCAGCGGCGGACTCGTCGGAGAGCGCGTCGAGGGTCGCGGCGGGCTCCTTCGGGATGACCAGGGTGTGCCCCCGGCTGAGCGGCCCGACGTCGAGGAAGGCGAGCACGAGGTCGTCCTCGTACACCTTGTGGCAGGGGATTTCTCCCCGGAGAATCTTGCTGAACACGGTGTCGGCCATGGTGATGTTGTGCCTCCCTGGAGGCATCGGAGGGTACACCAACCCGACGAGCCGGAGCGCCGCGGAGGCGATGCCCGACAGTGGTCACAAAAACCCCACTGCGCTGCGGAGAAATCAGTCCCGGAGGGCGTTGCGGGGAGTCGCCGTGCGGGGTGTAGAGTCGGGGCGCGCCGAGGCAGAGGTCCGTTCGCTGGTGGGACCCCTTGCAACGGCTGGAGGCTCATCATGCGTTCCAAAATCCTTGTATTCGCGATGGCGCTGGCGCTCCCTGTGGCGGGATGTTCGAGCGGCGACTCGACAGTGGTCGGCCCCGATCCGAATGACCTCGGGGACGCGGCCCCCAATGGCAACAACGGACGCGCCGACGGCGCGCGCGGCGACGCGGCCCTGAACGGCGACGGCAGCAATCCGGCCGACCAGGACGGGTGGAGCGACTTCGACGCCGGTCCGCGACCGGACTTCGACGCGGGCCCGATCCCAGCCTTCGACGGCTTCGACCTCGACGGCTTCGACCTCGACAGCTTCGGCGACGGCGGCCCGACCCCCGAAAACCCCGACATCTGCGGCAACGGGCTCGACGACGACCGCAACGGCCTGGTGGACGACAACTGCCTCTGTGTGGCGGGCCGCACCCAGCGCTGCTACCTCGGCCCCCTGGCGGCCGCGGGTCGCGGCGTCTGCGTGTGGGGCACGCAGACCTGCGAGGGTGTGCAGACCGATGGGAGCTGGGGCGCGTGCACGGGGTCGGGCTCGGCGGCTGAGTCCGAGGCCTGCGACGGGCTCGACAACACCTGCGACGGCAACATCGACGAGACCTGCCCCTGTACGCCGGGCGCGATGCGCTCGTGCTACTCGGGCCCTGCGGCGACGGCGGGTCGGGGCACCTGCCGGGGCGGCAACCAGGTGTGTTCGCCGGCCGGGCGCTGGGGTAGCTGCGCCGGGGAGGTCACCCCCGCGGCCGAGACCTGCGACGGGATGGACCGCAACTGCGACGGCATGACCATGGAGGGCTGCAACTGCATGCTCGGCGCGTCGAGGGCCTGCAACACGGGCGCGACCGCCTCGATCGGCGTCGGCATCTGCCGCGCCGGCGTGCAGACCTGCGTGAACGTCGCGAGCGGCGGCAACGACTGGGGCGCCTGCGCCGGCGAGGTGCTGCCCATGGCGGAGATCTGCGGCAACGGCATCGACGACGACTGCAACGGCCTGTCGGACTGCCTCGACCAGTCGTGCCGCTTCACGGCCGCGTGCCAGCCGGTGTGCACCCGCGGCACCATCGAAGACCTGCTGCCCGACGTCGCGGAGATCACCCTCATCGCCGACCGCTCGGGCAGCATGAGCGCGCGCTTCAGCGATGGCTCCACCCGCTGGGGCGCGCTGCGCTCGGCGGTCAACATCGTGCTCCCGCGGGTGGAAGACGCCTTCGACATCGGGCTCCAGATGTTCCCCGTCGGCGGCACCTGCGGGGTGCCCGCGGGGGGCATGACCTTCCCGCCCTCGCGCGGCAACGCCCGGCTCATCACCGACATCATGCAGCGCATCGGGCCCGACGGCTGGACGCCTACCCGCGCGGCCATCGCAGGCGCGGCGGGGTACTTCCGCTCGAACCCCACGACGCGCCGGCGCTTCGTGCTGCTGGCCACCGACGGCGCCCCCAACTGCGACTCCGGGGTCAGCGCGGTGGTGAGCGAGCTCACGGCGCTGCGGGCGACCGGCGTCGACACCTTCGTGCTCGGGGTTCCCGGGCCGCGCGACGCGCTCAACCAGATGGCGCGCGCTGGCGGGCGCGGCCGCTCGGGGGACACGGCGTTCTACGACGCCTCCAGCACGCGCCAGCTCATCGACGCGATGAACGCCATCACCGGCGCTACCAACTCGTGCGAGTACCCGGTGCCCTCCGGCCTGCCGACGATCACCAACCCCGCGCAGTTCCGCGTGCTGCTCGGCGGCGCGGTGATCCCCAACGACGGCACCAACGGGTGGACCTTCACCGACGCCTCCCGCAGCCGCCTGCGCTTCAACGGCAGCTCGTGCGCCACGCTGCGCACCGGCGCCTCCATCGGCGCGGTCGTCACGTACAACTGCCCGCCCTCCTGATCGGCCTCCCGCATCCCACCTCCCTCCGCGCGACCACGCGCGTGGGGAGGTGAGACGGCGCGGCGGACGCCGACCGTTCAATCCGAGCCAGTGATGATGGGAAGAAACGGGGGACGACGCTCAGGCGTCGAGGGCCACCGCGACGCCGTTGATGACAGCGGCGAGGCGGAGGGTGTCGTGGACGTGGTCTTCGGTGAGGCCGCCGTCGATCACGACCTTCTCGTGGGACTTGAGGCAGTCGCCGCAGCCCTTGATCGCGCTGGCCGCGATGCAGAACAACTCGAAGTCGACCTTGTTGCTGGCCGGCTTCGCGATGCGGTTCATGCGCAGCCGCGCGGGCCTGGTCGTGTACGTCTCCTTCCCGATGAGGTGGCGTCCCCGGTAGTAGACATTGTTCATCGCCATGATCGCCGCCGCCGCGCGGGCGTCGTCGATCACGCCCTCGTCGACCCCCGCCGCGCGGGCGCCGTGCAGCAGGGCGTCGCGAAGCTCGGGGTGCCGCGCCGTGATGGCGGAGGTGATGGCCGATCCCCATCGCTGCGCGAGCGAGAGGGTGCCATCACCGAGCACGGCGCCCAGGTTGAGCCGCAGGTCACGCGCCGCGTCCGGCAGCCGGTTGCCCAGCGCCTCGAGGGTGACGGGCTCGCTCACAGGGTCTTGTCGCCCTTCTGCCAGTTGCACGGGCAGAGTTCGCCGGTCTGGAGCCCGTCGAGCACGCGGAGAACCTCCGGGATGCTGCGGCCCACGTCGAGGTCGTTGACCGACACCCAACGGATGACCCCCTCGGGGTCGATGATGAAGGTCGCCCGGAGGCAGACCCCGGCGCCCTTGTGGAGGATGCCCAGCGCCCGCGAGAGCTCCTGCTTCACGTCCGCGAGCATCGGGAAGGGGAGGTTGCGCAGGTCGTCGTGGTGGGTGCGCCACGCGTGGTGGACGAAGTGCGAGTCGGTGCTCATGCCGAGCACCTGGGCGTCGCGGTCGCTGAAGTCGCGCTCGCGCTTGCCGAACTCCGCGATCTCCGTCGGGCAGATGAAGGTGAAGTCCATCGGCCACGAGAAGAGTACCAGCCACTTGCCGGGGTAGCTCTTGTCGGAGACGTCGGCGAACTCCTTGCCCTTCTCGAGCGAGACGACGGACTTGAGGTTGAACGAAGGAACGTTGTCGCCAATGGTCAGCATCTTGGACTCTCTCCTGTGGGGTGACGCGGCGGCGTCCGAGCCGCCGCGGTAGCGCACCCTATATCGAGAATCGGGCCACGCAGCACCGAGTGCGCAAAGTCCTCGAAATCAGCCAGGGAGAGCCCGTTGTCGCCCACCATCATGTCGGTGTCACCGATATTTCGGTGACGATCCACTGGTATGTCGGTGCGATCGGCCCCACGGTGCGCCGACATGGAAAGACGTCTTCCTGCGCTCGACCTGACCACCGACCTCCGTGCGCTCGCGACCGTCGCCGTCGACGACGACGGGCTCGACGACCTCCTGCGCCGTGGCCTCGACTGGCTGGCCCGCCTGGCGCCCTACGACCTCGCGACCGTGTTCTCCCTGGAGGGCGCGCGGCTGGTGGTGCGGGCGGCGCGCGGGCGCCTCGCCGACCAGCGGGTGCGGGGGCACTCGGTCTCGCTCGACGCGTTTCCGACCATCCGGGAGGCGCTCGAGACCCGCCGGGCCCGGGCGTACACCGAGGACGACCACGCGCACGGCGACGGCGACCCCTTCGACGGCGTGCTCGACCTGCCGCCGGGCCACGCCTGCATGGTGGTGCCGCTGTGCGCGAGCGACCGCTGCTTCGGGCTGCTCACGCTCGACCGCGAGCGCTGCGAGGTGTTTCCGCGCGAGGTGGTCGACCTCGTCGAGGTGTACGCGCAGATGCTCGCGCTGGCGCTGATCAACGCCGAGCAGCGCTCGCTCATCGCGCGGCTGCATCATCAGGAGTCCGACCGCGCGCGCATCCTCGAGGCCGAGCTCACGGGCGGCCACGAGGGCGTGCTGGAGTCCTCCGGGGCCCCGCGGGTGGCGGCGCTCGCGCACCGGGCGCGGCAGGTGGCGCGCACCGACACCCCGGTGCTGGTGCTGGGCGAGACCGGCACGGGGAAGGAGCGCCTCGCGCGGGCCATCCACGCCTGGAGCGCTCGGGGGCCGCGGCCCTTCGTGAAGATGAACTGCGCGGCCATCCCCGGGGGCCTGATGGAGAGCGAGCTCTTCGGGCACGTGCGCGGGAGCTTCACCGGGGCGACGCGCGACCGCTCGGGGAGGTTCCAGACGGCCAACGGGGGGACGCTGCTGCTCGACGAGATCGGCGAGCTGTCGCTCGACCTCCAGGCGAAGCTCCTGCGGGTGCTGCAGGAGGGCACCTTCGAGCCCGTGGGCAGCGACCGCACGATGCGGGTCGACGTGCGCATCATCGCCGCCACGCACGTCGACCTCGAACGCGCCGTCGCCACGGGGCGCTTCCGCGCCGACCTCTACTACCGCCTCAACGTCTTCCCGCTGCGCCTCCCGGCGCTGCGCGAGCGCCTGGAGGACCTCGGCCCGCTGAGCGAGGCGCTGCTGGCCGAGCAGTCGACGCGCACTGGCCGACGCGGGCGGACCCTCACCGACGCCGCCCTCGCGAAGCTGCGTCGGTACGCGTGGCCCGGCAACATCCGCGAGCTGGCCAACGTGCTGGAGCGGGCGACGATCCTCAGCGACGGCGCGGTGCTGGGGGCAGACGCCATCGACCTGTCCGACGCGCGACCGACCCGGCCCGAGGTGGCGCCGCCGACACCGGCCCGAGAGCTGCGCTCGCTGGAGTCGGTAGAACGTGAGTACATCCGAGAGGTTCTGTCGCACACGGGAGGTAGGGTCTACGGGTCGGGCGGGGCGGCGGCGATCCTGGGGCTGAAGCCGTCGACCCTCCAGAGCAGGATGAAGAAGCTACGGCTCGATCGCCTCGACGCCGCGACGGCGCCGCGGTAGACGGCGACCCCATGACGCACGGGGACCTCAGGGGCAAGACGGCGCTGGTGACCGGGGCCAACCAGGGCATCGGGAGGGTGTCCGCGCTGGAGCTGGCGAAGATGGGCGCCGCGGTGGTGATGGTCTGCCGCAGCGAGGAGAAGGGCCGCGCGGCCCGCGAGGAGATCGTGGCGCAGGTGAAGGGCGCGACGGTCGAGCTCATCGTGGGGGACGTGTCGTCCCTCGCCTCGCTGCGGGAGATCGCCGTGCGCTTCCTCGACGGGCACGACCGGCTCGACATCCTGCTCAACAACGCGGGCGTGCTGGCCACCTCGCGGCGCGAGAGCGCCGACGGTTTCGAGCACACCTTCGCGACCAATCACATCGGGTACTTCTACCTGACGCACCTGCTTCGCCCGACCCTGGAGCGGACCCCCGGGGCCCGCGTGGTGAGCGTGTCGTCCGAGGCGCACCGCCGCGGCGTCATCAACTTCGACGACCTCCACGGGCGCAAGCGCTGGAGCGCGACGGGCTCCTACTCGGCCTCGAAGCTGGCCAACGTGCTCTTCACGCGCGAGCTCGCGCGGCGTCTCGCGGACACCGGGGTGACGGCGAACTGTCTGCACCCCGGGGTCATCGGGTCGGGCTTCGCGAGCACCGACGGCGGCATCGTGGCAATGCTCGCGAGGCTGGTGCGTCCGCTGCTCTTGACCAACGAGGAGGGCGCGAAGACCCAGGTCTACCTGTGCAGCTCACCCGAGGTGGCGGGTGTGACCGGGAAGTACTTCGATAAGTGCAAGGAGCGCACACCCTCGCGGGCCGCGCAGGACGATGCCGTTGCGCGCGATCTGTGGAGGGTTTCCGAGGAGCTCTGCGGGCTCAAGGGCGGCGTCACCCTCCAGTAGTGGGCGGCTCCGGGGGCGCTCAGCGCGCGCCGGTGGTGAGCGAGATCTCCTTCGGCTCGCCCGCGCGGATGAGCCGCACCGTCCCCGTCGCGCGTACGCGACCACCGAGCACGGCGACGAGGTCACCCGGCCGCTCGACGCGCTGGCCGTCGACCGCGAGGAGCAGGTCGCCGAGCAGCAGGCCCCCCGACTCTCCGGGGCCACCGGGCTCGAGCGCCGCGACGATCAGCCCGCGTCGCTGCCCGACGGCCTCGACGAGCCCTTCGCTGACCCGCCCGGGGACCACCTCCACGCCGAGGTACCCCCGGCCGATCTTCCCGTGGGCCGCCAGCTCGGGGACCATCCGTCGCAAGGTCTCGGTGGGGAGGCGGGGCGGTCACGCATCGCCCGAAAGGTCGCGAGCGCAGACGGTGCGTGCTAGGGCCCGATTCGTGAGTGCGCGTCACCTGCTTCTGGACAGCCCCGCGCTTGGGCGCAGGGTCCACCTCTGGTGCTTCGGCGAGGTGGGCCTGCCCCTCGTGGTGTTTCCCTCCAACGCGGGCGTCGCGCACGAGTGGCAGGAGAGCGGGATGATCGACGCGCTCGGCCCGCTGCTCGCCCAACGGCGGATCAAGGTCTACTGCCCCGAGAGCAACGTCTCCCGGAGCTTCTCGGGCGCCGGCAGCCTCGACGAGCGCATGGCGCACCACCACGCGTACGAGCACTTCGTGCTCGACACCCTGGTGCCCTTCATCCGGGACGATTGCCGCTCGCCGGACGCCCCGATGGTGGCCACCGGCTGCAGCGTGGGCGCCCTCTACGCGTCGCTCTTCGCGCTCAAGCACCCGGAGACCTTTCCCCGGGCGCTCTGCCTCTCCGGCCGCTATCGCACCAGCCGGCTCTTCGGGGGCGCCTCGAACCACGACGTGTACCTCAGCGACCCGCTCGCGTTCCTGCCGAACCTGGAGGGCGCGGCGCTGGCGCGGGTTCGCCGGAGCGCGCACCTCACGGTGGTGGTGGGCCGTGGCGCGCACGAGGATGGCTGCATCGGCGAGACCGCCGAGTTCGCGACCTGGCTGCAACGCAAGGAGATCCCCAACCACGCGGCGTTCTGGGGAGCCGACAGCCGCCACGACTACACGTGGTGGCGTCGCCAGGCCGTCCACTACCTGAACCAGCTGTTCTGACCAGCAGCGCTCGGACCGGCCTCGCCTTGACGTCGCCCCGGGTGTGGCCACGCTGCGCGTAGCGATGCGAACCCTCCCCGATGCCCGCGACCCCGATGCGCCGCTGCGGGTGTGCGTGCTCGCAGACGACGCCATCGCGCGCGCGGGCCTCACGGGGATGCTCGCGGACGCCGACCTCCTGGTCGAGAGCGCACGCATCACCACCGACCTCGACGGGGCGCTCGATGAGCACGGCGCCGACGTGCTGCTGCTCGACGCGGGCGCAGACCCGTCCCGGGCGGCGGCCTGGCTCGACACCCTGCGCGCGACGATCGCACCGGCCGTGGCGCTCCTCGTCGACGCGACCCGCCTCGACGACGTGTTCGCCGCGGGCATCCTCGGGGCCCTCGCGCGGGACGCCTCGCCGGCGACGGTGCGGGCGGCGCTGGCGTCCGCGGCGCGCGGCCTGGTCGTGCTCGACGCTGGCTTCCACCGCGGGCGCGGGGCGATGGTCAGCGAGCGTCGGGCCTCCGGGCCGATGAGCTCGCTCACGCCGCGCGAGGTCGAGGTGCTCGCGCTGCTGGCCACGGGGCTGCCCAACAAGGTCATCGCCCACCACCTGGGGATCAGTGAGCACACGGCGAAGTTTCACGTGACGGCGGTGATGGCGAAGCTTGGGGGCCCAGAGCCGGACCGACGCGGTCATCCGCGCGGCGCGGCAGGGCATGGTGTCGCTCTGATCTGTGATATGGCGCGGGCGTGTTCACGGTCAGCGAAGAGGTCACGTTCTGCTACGGCCACCGGTTGATGGACTACGTGGGTCGCTGCGCGCGCATCCACGGCCACAACGCCCGGGTCGAGCTGGTGCTGGGGTCCGCGACGCTCGACCGCCGCGGCTTCGTCATGGACTTCGGCGACCTGGAGGAGGTCGCGAAGCGCTTCCTCGACGAGACCCTCGACCACCGGCTGCTGCTGCGCCGCGACGACCCGGTGATCCCGTCGCTCGCGGCGGCGGGCGAGGTCTTCGTGGCGCTCGACGAGAACCCCACGGCGGAGTTCCTCGCGCGATTCATCTTCGAGGCGCTTACGCAGAAGGGTATTCCCCTGAAGGCGATCCGCTTCTGGGAGACCGCGACCAGCGTGGCGACCTACGAGCCGTAGCGCGCCTCAGCGCAGGCCCAGCGACTCCGCGAGGGTGTAGATCGACGACATCCCCGAGGCCCGCTCGCGGCGTGCGATGGTGTGCACCATCGCCTGCGAGGCCGCGTTGATGGGGGTCGGCACGCCGAGGGCCTGGCCGCGCTCGACCACCTCGCCATTGAGGAAGTCCACCGCCGGGGGTCGGCCGCGCTCGATGGCCGATAGCATGGACGAGCGCATGCGGCGGTAGCGCCCCCCCACCGCGAGCAGGAGCGTGTGCTTGGCCACCAGGCTGGGCGAGCCGACGATGCGCGCCTCCTCGTCGGTGAGGGCGATCCAGTCGAGGTCGAGGGTGCCGCTCACCTTCTCCAGGCGGATGCCCGAGGCGCGCGCCACCCGCACCGTCTCCGTCATGATGGCGAGCACCAGGCGACGCACGGTGAGCGACACCATCAGCGCCCCGAGGCGGTCGCCGCCGATGGTGCCCATCGTGGAGATGGCGGCGTTGATGGCCAGCTTGCTCCAGCGCGCGCCGGCGAAGTTGTCGCTCCGGGTCACCGGCCCGACGCACTCCAGCAGCATCGCGAGCCGGTCGAGCCGGAGGTCGGGCGCGCCGTCCATGCGGCCGATGGCGAAGCCCCCCGCGGCGGTGCGCTCGAAGACGCCCGGCTCGGGCATCGAGGCGCCCCACGCCACGACCGCGCCCAGCACCCGGTCGGCGCCCGCGATCTTCGCCACGCGGTCTTCGCAGAGGCCGTTCTGGAAGCACACCATCGCGCCGTCAGGCTTGAGCCACGGGAGCATCGAGCGCGCGGCCTGCTCGACGTTGGGCGGCTGCACCGCGAGGATGACCAGGTCGAAGGGCGCCACGTCGGGGGTGAGCGCGGAGAGGCACTGGCCCGGCACCGAGCGCGTCGACTCCGCCCCCGTCAGGCGGAACCCGTGGTGGCGGATGGCCTCGGCGATCTCGACGTTGGTGGAGTAGCTGACCACCTCGACCCCGAGCGCCGACCAGGTCTCCGACAGGCACGCGGCGGTGATGCCGCCGATGCCGCCGCAGCCGACCACCAACACCCGCTGCGCCCGCTCGACGGGCTCCGCGGTCACCAGGGAAGCACGGGGTTCGCTCATCGCGAGGATCGGTCTACACCAGAGCTGGTGCCCTCGCATCGCCGCGCCGCGTTGACGCGGGTGCCGGGGCGCGGGTAGTGCCTGCGCAACCGATGAACCCCAAGGACGACCGCTCCGCTCCGTGGCTGCGCGATGCGATCACCGTCGCGGCGAGCGTGCGCCTCGACGACGAGGTGACCCTCGACGCCGCCAACACGGCGCGCGTCCGCTACCGCGGCGTCAACGTGAAGGAGGCCTTCACGCTGCGCGACGCCGACGGTCGGTACTTCCGCGCGTCGCTGCGCACCTGCGAGGGGGAGGCCGCGACGGCGCTCGCCTACGAGGCCATGGAGGCCGACCCCGAGTCGCCGCTGCGGGTGACGCTGTTCAACGCCATCCCGCAGCGGCAGCGGATGCTCTGGGTGACGCAGAAGGCCGCCGAGCTCGGGGTGTACGCGATCCAGCCGGTCTTCACGGTGCGCTCGGTGCAGGCCGACGGGCTGGCGCACGAGAAGGCCCACGCGTGGCCGGGGCAAGCCATCAAGGGCGCCCGGCAGTGCCGCCGGGCGATCGTGCCCGAGGTGATGCCGGCGCGCTCGCTGGCCGAGGCGCTCGCGACGCCTGCGTGGACGGACGCGGCGCTGCGGGTGGTGATCGACGACCGGGCCGAGGCGGCGAGCGCAAGGTCGGCCGCGGCGCCGACCTCCGTCGCGCTGATGGTGGGCCCGGAGGGCGGGTTCAACGCCCAGGAGCGGGAGATGATGCGGGCCGCGGGCGCCGCGATGTGGCGGCTGGGCGGGCGTGTGATGCGGGCGGAGACGGCCTCCATCGCGGGTCTCGCGGTGCTCCAGCACCGATTTGGTGACCTGACCATCGTGGGCTGAGGGGTATCCTCGCGCTCGCATGGGCGACGCGCGACGCTCCGCCCCGTCGTTCGAAGGAAACCGGGAGGCGATCCTCGCGGCGCTGCGGCGCGCGCTCCCACCGCGGGGCCTCGTGCTGGAGGTCGCGAGCGGCACGGGCCAGCACGCCGTGTACCTCGGCGCGGCCTTCCCGGCCCTGGAGTGGCAGCCCTCGGAGCTCGACGCGGGCGCCCGCGCGAGCATCGCCGCGTGGGTGTTCTCCAGCCGGCTGCGCAACGTGCACATGCCCCTGGAGCTCGACGTAGGCGATGCCCCGTGGCCCCTCTCCGAGGCCGACGCCATCCTCGCGGTCGACCTGCTGCAGGCGGCACACTGGGATGTCACCGTCGGGCTCTTCGCGTGCGCGCGCGTGCTCCTGCCCGACGGCGGACCGCTCGTGGTGCACGGCCCGCTGCGGGTGGGGGCGCCCCGCGTCGCGCGCCTCGACGCCCTCGACGCGGCGCTCCGCGCGGCTGACGCCGCGTGGGGGGTTCGCTCCCTCCAGGACCTCACGGCGGCCGCGGCGAAGCGGGGCCTCCGGGTCGACGAAGTGACCGGAGGCGACGAGGTCGACGCGACGGTGATCTTGCGCCGGGGGCGTTGAGGCACTTGCGGGTCGCGCCGGGGGCTCCACACGCCGTAGGATCGTGTTCGCCCTGTCCAGCCTACTGGTCTCCCGCAAAACCCTCGCCCTCGCCGCGCTCGACGGCCTCACCGTGCTCACCGCGCTGGCGGCGTCTGCCACGGCCACCCGCATCGGCTCGGGCTTCTCCCTCCTCACCATCCTGGTGCGGGAGTGGAAGGGCGCGACCCTCATCGCGCTCTCGGTGCACCTGCTGACCTTCTACGTCTTCGAGCTCTACAACCTGAGGCTCGACTTCCGTCGGCTGCCCAACCTGCTCCGCTGCGTCGGCGCGGTGGCCACCGCGGCCATCGTGCTGGCGGTGTCCAGCTTCGTCGTCCCGCGCTGGGGCTTCGGGCGGCGGCTGTTCGGGCTGCACGCGGTCTTCCTCACCCTCGGGACCTGCCTCTCCCGGGTCGCGCTCTCCCGGGTGATCGAGCTTCGGGAGCCGCCCGAGCGCGCGCTGATCGTGACCGGCGCGAAGATCCCCGACGACGTGGTCGAGGAGCTCGCCCGCAACCCCGAGAGCCCCTTCTCCGTGGTGGGCATCATCTCCGTCGGCCGCCCGTCGATGATCTTCGACCCGCTGAACGCCCCGACGCCCGCGCCGGTCTCCCCGCTCGCGGAGTGCGCGACCGCGCTGAAGGTAGCCGGTGCGAAGCACCTCCTCGTGGCCAACCTCGACCAGCTCCCCGCCCAGGCCGCGCAAGAGCTCTTGCGCCTCAAGGGCGAGGGCATCCACGTCCACGAGCTCGGCTCGATCTACCAGGGGCTCTCCGGGCGGGTGCCCCTTCACCTCGTCGACGACCTCTACTTCCTTCGCGTCGCGGCCTTCACGCGCGACACCAACCCCGTGCTGAGCAACCTGCTGCGGGTGTTCGACGTGCTGGTGGCGCTGGCCCTCTTCGCGCTCTCGTGGCCGCTCTGGCTGCTCGCGTACGTCGGCATCAAGGCCACGATGCCCGGCCCGGCGCTGTACTCGCAGGAGCGTGTCGGCAAGGACGAGGTCCCCTACACGATCTACAAGTTCCGCTCGATGCGCCTCGACGCCGAGAAGGACGGGCCGCGCTGGGCCACGCAGAACGACGACCGGGTGACTCCCTTCGGCCGCTTCCTCCGCCGCACCCGTATCGACGAGCTGCCGCAGCTCTGGAACGTCCTGCGCGGCGACATGTCCCTCGTCGGCCCGCGCCCCGAGCGGGCGGTCTTCGTCTCGCAGCTCAGCCGCGAGGTTCCCTACTACGCCCTGCGCTTCCAGATCCGCCCGGGTCTCACGGGATGGGCGCAGGTCAACTACCGCTACGGCGCGTCCGTCGACGACACCCGGGTGAAGCTCTCCTACGACCTGTTCTACATCCAGGGTCGCTCGCTCTCCCTCTTCGCCGTGACCTTGCTCAAGACCGTCCAGACGGTGCTCTTCAAGCCCGGGTCGTAGCGCTCCCCCGGTGGTACGGTTCGGTCAACGATGTCCACGCGCGCGATCGCTCTAGCGACCCTCGGTCTGGCGGTTGGCCTCGCCCTCGACGCGTGCTCCGCCCCGGTGTTCACCCTCCGCCCGGCCGACGGGGGCGACCCCATCGACGCGGGCGCCGTAAAGCCCGGCGAAGACGTGCCCGTGAAGCCCGGCGAAGACGCCCCGGTCGGCCCGGCCGACCGCCCGGTGGGGACGCCCGACGCGGGGCCCCCGGTCGACGTCGGTCCGGTCATGCCGGGCACGGTGCCCGCTTCCATCGCGCGCGCGCTGCCCCCCTTCGACGAGGCCACCACTGCCCGGGTGCGCGCCCTCCGCGCGGACGGTCTGAGCCGCGGAAACCGCCCCAACGTGTTCGCCAAGGTCGGCGACTCCATCACCGAGGCCGGCGGGTTCCTCCAGGACATCGGCGACGGCTTCTACGACCTCGCCGGCTACCGCTGGCTGCAGCCGACCATCACCCACTTCAACGGCGTGCGCTTCTCCGACAACCGCACCAGCTTCAGCCGCTACAGCGCGTGCGCGATGGGCGGCTGGGTCTCCGGACAGCCGCTCGACGGCGACCCCGAGAGCCCCCTGCGCCGCGAGCTCGCCGCCACGCGACCGCTCTACGCCATCGTGATGATCGGCACCAACGACCTCGATCGCACCCCCCTCGAGCAGTACGCCGCCAACCTCACGCGCATCGTGACGATCATCGAGGAGAGCGGCGCCGTCCCGGTGGTCTCGACGATCCCCGACCGCAGCGACCAGGCGGCCCCCGCCGCGCGCGTCCCGGCCTTCAACGACGCCATCCGCTCGGTCGCCCGCGCCCGCAACGTCCCGCTGCTCGACTACTGGCTGCCCATGCACGACCTGCCCGCGCGCGGCCTCGAGGAGGACGGCATCCACCCTTCGATCTGGCGCAACATGGGCGACCCCCAGGCGACGGACTTCCGCGATGCCGCGATGCAGTACGGCTACAACATGCGCAACCTCACGGCGCTGCTGATGCTCGAGCGCCTGCGCACGCTCCCGTAGTGACCGCGCGGCGCGTCGCCATCGCCATCGCGCTCGCGGCCTGCACCCGCCGTGCGCCGCCCCGCCGCGTGCGCCCCGCCTCGCGGGTGGTTGAGTCGGTCGCGCCGGCGCCCGCGGTGGTCGTGTGGTCGACCGTCTCGCCGGGCTTCACCTGGACGCAGGTCGACCCGCAGTTCGACGAGGCCCCGTCGCGGCTGGTGTGGACCGTGCTGCGCCTCGACCTCGCGCGCTGGTCGCTCCGGGTCGGGCGCTCACCCGACGACTCGGTCGCAGGCCTCGCGGCGGCCCCGGGGGTGCGCGCGGCCGTCAACGGTGGCTTCTTCGAGCCAGACCACTCCCCCAGCGGGCTGCTCCTCTCGGCGGGCGACGTGCTGGGGCGCTACGCACCGCGCGGCGGCACCGGGGTGCTCGCCGTCGCCACGGGACGCGCCAGCGTCGAGGCCGCGCAGGGCTTCCCCGAGGACTTCGCGGGCGAGCTCGCGGTGCAGTGCGGCCCGCGGCTGGTCGAAGTGGGCCGGATCGTCGGCATCCACCGCGACGACGGGCGGCGCTACCCCCGCACCGCCGCGTGCGTGCGCGACGCGGGCCGCACGCTCGACCTCGTCCTGACCTGGGACCTCGATGCCCCCCTCCGCGGACCCGGTCTGCTCTGGTTCGCGCGCCGCCTCGCGGGCCCGTCCCCGACCGGCGACCGCGACGGCTGCGAGGTCGCGCTCAACCTCGACGGGGGTCCCTCGACGGGCTTCTACCTCGCCGGCGCGCCAGGGCACCCCGCGCCCGGCCCGACGCCGTGGCTGCTGACGGTGCGCGCGCGCTGATCGCCACCAGTGCGGGGCTCTGGCATCCTGCGCCCGATGCTTCGCCTCTTCGTCCGCGCGGTCTTCCTCTTCGGGCTCTTCAGCGCGCTCGGGTGCTCTCGCGGCGAGATCCCCTCGATCCCCGACGCCGGCTTCGAGGACGACGTGCCCGAGGGCCTCGACCTCGGCGTCGATCCGCGGTGTGGCTCGTCCCGCTCGCCCTGCTGCGGCGGGCGCGCGTGCAACCGCACCCTCGCCTGCGAGGAGGGCCTCTGCTGCGGGCTCGCGGGAGCAAGCTGCGCCAGCCAGCTGGACTGCTGTGGCCTCTACGGCTGCAACGAGGGCCGGTGCTGCGTCGACGTCGGCGGCCTCTGCGAGACCTCCGCCGACTGCTGCGCGGGCGGCCTGTGCCGCGACGGGCTCTGCGAGCGCGGCAACGAGTGCGGCGCCGTCGGCCAGCGCTGCTGCGCAGGCGACCTCTGCGCCAGCGGCGGCGCGTGCGTGGGCGGCAACTGCTCGGCCTGCGGCCAGGCCGACGGACCGTGCTGTGACGGGCGCTGCGAGCCGGGCCTCCAGTGCAGCAGCGGCAGCTGCCGCGTGCCGGCGGCGTGCGGCGGCGTCGACCAGCCCTGCTGCAACGGCCGCGCGTGCGAGCGCGGCTCGGAGTGCACCGCGGGCCTGTGCCGTCGGCCCGACCGCTGCGGCGCGATGGGCGAGGTCTGCTGCCCGGGCAGCGCGTGCACGGCGCCGCTCGTCTGCATCGCGGGCGCCTGCGCGATGCCCGCAGCGACCTGCGGCTCGCTCGGCCGCGCCTGCTGCGCGGGCCAGGCGTGCAGCGCGCCCCTCAGCTGCAGCAACGGGTCGTGCGCCGCGTGCAACGCGCCGGGCACGCCGTGCACCATCGCGTCCCAGTGCTGCTCGGGCTTCGACTGCCGACCGACGCCCGTGAGCAGCCGGTGCTGCCACCGCCAGGGCGCGACCTGCGCCAGCTCCCTCGAGTGCTGCGGGCAGATGTTGTGCGGCGACGACGGTCGCTGCGCCTGCCAGGCGCTGGGCCTCGCTTGCACCGACGACAACGACTGCTGCGAGGGCTCGCGCTGCTCGGGCGGCCGGTGCCAGACCACTGCGACGTGCCGGCCCGCGGGCGCCACGGGCTGCGCCACCTCGGCGGAGTGCTGCGAGGGCCTGCTCTGCGCGCAGGGCGCCACCGCGCGCTCGTGCTGCGCGGGCGCGACCGCGGCGTGCACCCCCGGGGCGAACGCGGGCTGCTGCGGCGCGATGACCTGCAACGCCAGCGGCACCTCTGGGTACTGCGCCTGCCGGGTGCTCGACGAGACCTGCGCGTCGAGCACCGACTGCTGCCCGGGCTTCACCTGCACGGGCAGCCGCTGCCGACCGCCGTCCACGACCTGCCTCGGCCCCGGCAACACCACCGTCTGCGCCTCGGAGGATCAGTGCTGCGGCACCCTCCTCTGCGCGACCCTCCGGGGCACGCGGCGATGCTGCACTGGCGCCCGCGGCGGCTGCCGCGCCAGCGCGGAGTGCTGCGGCGCGATGATCTGCGTGGCGGGCCGCTGCGCCTGCCGGGAGGCCGGGACGAGCTGCAACCAGGACGGCGACTGCTGCACCGGGCGCTGCACCGCAGGCCGCTGCGGGCTGTAGCGGGTCAGCGCGGAAACTGCCGTACGGCGACGCCCGCGCCGACGACTTCGCCCGCCTCCCAGGCGACGACGAAGCGGTCGCCCATGGGCCCCCCGAAGGCCGCCGCGGGGCGGTGCTGGGCGGGCGTGGCCTCGCTCACGAGGAAGTCCGCGCTCGTGCCGCCGAGGCGGGCGAAGGCGTCGCGGTCGTCGGCGCGGCGGAGGCGCCCGCGGATCGTGCCGGTGGCCTCGTCCTCCCACGCGAAGAGCACCGTCGAGGGGGTTCCCCCGGCGACCGCAAGGGTGGGGTGCGACTGAGGACCGGCCGTGGTGGTGTTGGCCGTCGCCGCGGTGCCCATGGCGCGGAGCGAGGCGTCGAGCCGAACCCACCGGATGGCGGTCGCGTCCATGTCCGCCGCGTCGCGCGCGGCGTCCTGCCACGCCACCACGAGGCCGCCCTCGGGCAGCGCCGCAGCGCACGGGAGATCCTGCGTTTCTGCGGAGTTGGGGTTGACCTGCACCGCGGCGTCCATGGGCGCCCCTGCGGCGGAGATCCGGCGCGCGAAGATGTCCGCGCCGGCCGACCACACCACGGCGAAGCTGCCGTCGCTCAGCGCCACCGCGCGCGGGTCGCCGACCTCCCCGTCGGCGACGGAGACCGGCGCGCTGGCGGCGCCGAGCGGGCGAGCGAGCGGGCTGAAGCTCGACGCCCGCAGCCCCGTGCCGGGCTCGCGCCACGCGAGCAGCAGGCGATCGGCGCTCGCCGCGACCGTGGGCGACACGCGCCGGGCGCCCGCCGCGGGGAGGGCCGCGCTGCCGGTCGGCGGGTCGTCGTTGAAGACCTGCGCCGCGACGTTGCCGGGCGTCACCTGGAGGGTCTCCCAGGCCCCGGCGAAGCCTCGCAGCGTGCCGGCGGTGACGGGGGTCAGCGCGGGGGCCGTCTGGGAGCTCGCGCCACCGCCCAGCACCACCTCGTTGCGCAGGGCGCCGAACATCGTCTCGGGCGAGCCGTCGGGAGCGAAGAAGCGGGCCTTCACATCCTCGGCAGGCACGTTCTCGACCTGCCACGCCACCACCAGCCGCCGGCCCGTGGGCCAGACCACCGACGGGCGCCGCTGCAGCCCCGCGGTCTCGGTGTTGGCGCGCACCACCGGGGTCTGGCAGCGGGTCGAGCAGGCGGCGTCGATGGTGTCGGCGTTGGCCGCGCCGAGGTCGCAGGCCTCGTCGAAGTCGAGCACCTCGTCGCCGCAGCGGCCCACCGGGCGCTGCTCGCGCAGCACCACCGTCGCGCTCTGCTGCTGGCCCGCCGCGACGGTCACGTCCGCGCAGCCCGACCCGAGGATCTCGCTGCGCGTCGTGCCGTCGGGCAGGCGGAGGTCCCCCTGGCCGTGCACGAGCACGATGTACGCGCCCGGGTCGTTGATGGCGACGGTGCTGGGCTGCGAGGCGGTGAAGCACGTGTCGACCGGCGTGGCGGTGCCGAAGCGGGCGGACTGCGTGGACCAGCCGCTGCCGCAGCGCACCGCCGGGGTGACGTCGCGCCCCGGCAGCCCGGCCAGCACCCGCTGACCCGCCGCGTCGCGCACCTGCCCCGACGCGGCGTCGCAGCGCAGGGCGCCCCGCGGGAAGACCCGCAGGTGCAGCGGCCCCACGAGGTCGCTGAGCATGAGCTCGTCGAGCGAGACCATGAAGGGCGGCGCGGCGGACGGATCGGCCGCGCAGGCTGACGTCACGACCATCAACGCGAGGGCACACCGGGTCGTTCGCATGGGCATCGTCCCCGGGAGACTACCGCAGCTCCGGCGCGCGGACCGAGCGCTGACGCCGCGACCGCTACAGGACGAGCTTGTAGCCCCGCCCGTAGACCGTAAGGATGTGCTGCGGGCGATCGGGGGTGCTCTCGATCTTCTTGCGGAGCTTCACGATGAAGTTGTCCACCGCGCGGCTGTTGATGGCCTGCACGCCCCACACGCGGTCGAGGATGTCGTCGCGCCCGATGGCCTCGCCGGCGCGCTCCAGCATCAGCCGCAGCAGCTCGACCTCGTACGAGGTGAGCGCCTCCTCCTTGCCGTCGAGCACCACCACGTGGCCGGCGAGGTTCACCTCCGCGCGGCCGATGCGCACCAGGGCGGGCGCTCCGGTGGCCCGCTCCACCCGGCGCAGCGCGGCGCGCACCCGGGCGGCGAGCTCGCCCAGGGAGAAGGGCTTGGTCACGTAGTCGTCGGCGCCCGCGTCGAGCCCACGGATCTTGTCGCTGTCCTGGCTGCGCGCCGAGAGGATGAGGATCGGCACGGTGCGCGACCATCGCCGGAGCTGGATGCACACCTCATAGCCGTTGGTGTCGGGGAGCATCAGGTCGAGCAGCACGAGGTCCGGCGACGCGGTGCGCGCGAGCTCGACGCCCTGCCGCCCGGTGGGCGCGTGCACCACGCGATAGCCCTCGAAGGCGAGCGCGTCGGTGATGCCCAGGGCCATCGCGGGCTCGTCCTCGACCAGAAGGATCAGCTTCTCGGGGTTCATGCGTGCCGGCGGGGAGCCTAAACCCAATGCGTCGTCGGCGCTCCATCGGGGCGCGTTGACCCTCTGCCCGGCGCCGTGCGATGCCCTCCGGTACCATGCGTAGCGAGGCCCGCGCCCTGTACCCCGACATCGAAGCCCACCACGTCGGCACCCTGCAGGTCTCGGCCCTGCACGAGCTCTACTATGAGGTTTCGGGCAACCCCGACGGCAAGCCGGTGGTCTTCCTGCACGGCGGCCCCGGCGGGGGGAGCGACCCGCGGTACCGCCGCTTCTTCGACCCCGCGCGCTACCGCATCGTGCTCTTCGACCAGCGCGGCAGCGGCCGTAGCACGCCGTACGCCTCGCTCGTGGACAACACCACCTGGCACCTCGTGCAGGACCTCGAGGCCCTGCGCGAGCACCTGGGCATCGCGCGCTGGCAGGTATTCGGCGGCTCGTGGGGCAGCACCCTCGCGCTGGCCTACGCCGAGACCCACCCCGAGCGGGTGACCGAGCTCATCCTCCGAGGGATCTTCCTGCTGCGCCGCAAGGAGATCCAGTGGTTCTACCAGCACGGGGCGAGCGAGATCTTCCCCGACGCCTGGGAGGGCTTCGTCGCGCCGATTCCCGAGTCCGAGCGCCACGACCTCGTGGGCGCCTACCACAAGCGCCTCACCGGGGCCGACCCGGTCGAGCGCTCGCGCTGCGCCGTCGCGTGGAGCGTCTGGGAGGGCAGCACGAGCCGCCTGGTGCCCGACCCCGACATGATCCGCCGCACGGGCGACGCGCACTTCGCCGAGGCCTTCGCCCGCATCGAGTGCCACTACTTCGTCAACAAGGGCTTCCTCCGCACGGACGCCCAGCTCCTGGACGACGTCCACCGCATCCGGAACATCCCCGGGGTCATCGTGCAGGGCCGCTATGACGTGGTCTGCCCGATGGACTCCGCGTGGGCGCTGCACCGCGCCTGGCCCGAGGCCGAGCTCGTGGTGGTGCCCGACGCCGGGCACGCCGTCATCGAGCCGGGCATCACCCGCGCGCTGATCGAGGCGACCGATCGCTTCGCCTCGCGTTGACGCCGGGCTCCGCGGCTCTCTAAGTTGAGCCCACGATGGACCTCAAGAAGACGCTGCTGACCCAGGCCATGAAGCTCGCGCAGAACCCGAAGGTGATGGAGATCGCCACCCACCCGAAGGTGATGGAGGTCGCGATGAAGGCGATGGCCGCGCGAGGCCAGGCGACCGCCGCGGTGCACGGCGCGACGAGCTCCGTCGCCCGCGGCCTCAACCTCGCGACCCGTGACGAGGTGAAGGAACTCCGCCGCACCATCCGCAAGCTGGAAGACCAGCTCGCGGCCGAGCGCGAGGGCACGGGCGACAAGTCGTGAGCGCCCGCGCCGCGGCGCTCCTGCTGTCGCTGGTCGCGGGCTGCCACGCCCACGCGACGACGACGACGGCCGACGCCACGGCGCGGAGCGCCTCGACCCGGGCTGGCACCTCCGGCGGACGCTCGCGCTCGGACGGCGGAGAGGCGGGCGCTCGCGAAAGATCCTCCCGCCGGGGCGCCGTCGCGACGACGCATCCGACGAGCGCGGCGCAGCGACGCTACGAGGAGGGCATGACCGCGGCCGGCCGACACGAGTGGACCGCTGCCGCGGCGGCCTTCAGCGACGCGTACGACCTCGAGCCCTCCACCGAGCTGGCCTTCAACACGGGGCGCATGCACGAGCACCTCGCGGACTTCGAGCGCGCGAGCGAGTGGTACCAGCGCGTGCTGGCGGGCACACCCACCCCCGCGGTGCGCGCGCAGGTGATGGCGCGGCTCGCCAACGTACAGCGCGACGCGCAGCGGCGGCGCGACGGCATCGCGCAGGCCTCCCCAGACGACGACGCGCTCACGGCCGAGGCCTCGGTCTGGTTCAACCGGGGACTGCGGTTCTTCCGTCGACACCGGTGGCGCGAGGCGCTCCAGGCCTTCGAGACGGCCAACCAGTTCGTGCAGAACACGGGCAGCAACGTCGCCGAGCTGATGTTCAACCTGGGCGTCACGCACGAGCACCTCGGGCACCGCGCGGAGGCCGAGGCGGCGTTCCGGTCGTACCTGGCCGCGCGGCCCGAGTCGCCCGATCGGGCGGAGATCGAGCAGCGCATCCAGCGGCTCCGCCGGGAGCGCTGAGGGTCTGGGAGGGAGGTCAGGTCGTGGGCGGGAGCGCGGCGCTGGCGGGGATCGTCCCGGTCATCGCTCGCAGGAAGGCCGCGATGCGCTGCACCTGGGTCGCGTCGAGGTCGCGCCCGAGCTGCACCGCGCCCATGGTGCGCACTGCGTCCTCCAGGGTGGTGGTGTGCCCGTCGTGGAACCAAGGCCCGGTCTCGGCGACCTGGCGCAGCGTGGGGACCTTGAAGAAGTGCCGGTCGGCCTCGCGGTGGGTGACATTGAAGCGACCCGCGTCGGCGACGGTGAGGGGGGTGCCGCGGAGCGCGAAGTAGTCACGCACGGCGCCCATCTTCTGGAAAGAAGACCCGCCGATGTTGATGCCGCTGTGGCAGGTGGTGCAGCCGACCGACTCGAAGAGCCGCGCGCCCTCCCGCTGCTCGTCGTTGAGCGCGAGGTCGTCACCGCGGAGGAAGCGGTCGACCGGCGACGGGGTGACCAGCGTCTCTTCGTAGACGGCGATGGCGTCGCAGACGGTCTCCATGGTCACACCCGCCGCGGGGTACGACTCGCGGAAGGCGCTGACGTACTCGGGCGAGCGGGTGAGGGTCGCGACCACGTTGGGCCACGTGTTGCCCATCTCCGCGGGGTTGGCCACCGGGCCGGCGGCCTGCTCGCGGAGATCGCGGGCGCGCCCATCCCAGAACTGCACGAAGTTGTAGCGGGAGTTGAGCACCGTCGGGGAGTTGATGGGGCCGACCTGGCTGCGCACGCCGAGGGAAGAGACCCGGCGGTCGGTGCCCGCGCGGTCGAGGTCGTGGCAGCTCGCGCACGAGAGCGTGTTGTCGTTCGACAGCGCCGTATCGTGGAAGAGCCTGCGTCCGAGGACCATCTTGCGCGAGTCGACCTCCACCTGCTCGGGCAGCGCCTGGAGCGAGGCGCGGAGGCGGCGCAGCTCGGGGGGCGGCGCGGGTCGCGTGGAGGGCTCTGTGTACTCACGAGCGGGAGGCCGCTCGCGGACGTCACGACAGGCCTCGAGCGCGACGGCGGAGAACGTGGCGGCGCCGAGGGCGCCGAGGAGTCGGGCGGATGTTCGGAGACGCATGGCCATGTGGTGGAGCTCCTTGCTCAGGGTGATGGCGCTCGGGGCGATGGTGCCGGCAGGACACGAAACGGCGCCCGGGCGCGAGCCTCGCCCGAGTTAACCACGCGCACCGTCAGCGGTCCCGTCTGCGCGCCATCAGGCACCTGACATTCCACCATGGTGGGGGCCACGGCCGAGGTCGGGCACGTGAGCACGCCGATGGTCACCCCGATCGTGGCGATGTCGCTGCCGAAGTTGCGCCCGCGGATGGTGATGCGTGCGCCCGGCGCCGCCGCGGCCGGGGTGACCGACGTGACCACCGGGGGAACGGTAATCGCGAAGGGTTGGGTCGAGCTCGCCGACTGACGGCCGTCGGCCTCGACGGTGATGACACCGCCGCGCGACGCCCGCGGAACCGTGAACGCGATCTCCGTGGTGGTGTTGCGCGCCGGGCGGATGAGCTGCGTGCCAAGGCGCAGCACCAGCCGCGCAGGGTCGGGCTCGAAGCCGGTGCCGCGCAGTGTGACCGTCGAGCCGACGGGCCCCGCGGGAGGGTCGACCGACTGCAGCAGCACGGGCTGCAAGACAAAGAACTCCATCGGCGCCGTGCCGGTGCCCTGAAGGCGGCCGATGACCTGGAAGCGCCCGGTCTGCGCGTCCCGGGGCACGGTCACCACGATGGCGTCGCGCGCGTAGGACTCCATCGGGATCTCGGCGCCGTTGAGCCGCACCGAGGCGAGCGATCGATCGGCGGGGAAGTTGGTGCCGCGCAGGGTGACGCGCGTGCCGGGGATGCCGCGCTCGGGCTCCAGCGCCGTGATGCGCGGGCGCAGCGTGACCATGAAGGGCTCGCGGGTGCGGGCGCTGCCGCTGCCCGCGACCGCGACCGACCAGTTGCCCGAGCGGGCACCCTCGGGGACCTCCACGACGAGCTCGGTCGGGCCCGAGGAGACGACCCGGGCGGCGACGGTGCCGAGCTGAACGGTGTTCTCCGCAGGGGTGCTCGAAAGGCCGGTGCCAGTGAGGGTGATGCGCTCGCCGATGTCCCCCGCCCGCGGGTCGACGCGCCCGATCGTCACCGGCGCCATCACCCGGAACTCCGTCGGCGTCAGCACGGGTCCCACGCCCGCCGCGGTCACCGCCACGCGCCCGCTCGTTGCGCCCTCCGGGACGGTCACCACCAGCACCGACGGCGCCGCGCTGACCACCGTCGCGTTCGTCGCGCCGAAGGCCACCGTGACCTGCGACGCGTCGGCGCCGAGGTGGCTCCCTCGCAGTGTCACGCGGGCGCCCGGCGAACCCGACGTGGGCTCCATCCCCCGCACCAGCGGCGCGGGACCCACGAAGAGCCGCTGCGCCGTCTCGTAGCGCCCGGCGCCGGGCACCTCGAGCGCGATGGTGCCGGTCGCGCCGTCGACGGGTACCTCGACCTCGATCTCGGTGGCAGTCGCGCGCACGACGCGCACCTGCCGACCGCCCAGCGTGACGCGGTTGAGCGCCGCGGTCGGCGAGAAGCCTGCGCCGCGCAGCAGCACGTGACCGCCCGGCGCGATGGCCGCAGGGACCATCTCCCGCACGCCGAGGCGCGCGCCCACGGTCAGATCGCCGCCGCTGCGGGCCTCGCCGCCGGCCGTGCGCACGAACAGCGGTCCGCTCACGGCCCCTTCGGGGATGATCACCCGCAGCGCGCCTGAGTCACCGGCGCGCACTACCATCGGGGTGGTCCCGACCCGCACGGCGTTGTCCGACGGGCGCGCGGCGAAGTTCTCGCCCCGGATGGTGATCTCCATACCCGGCGTGGCGGTCGACGGATCGACGCTTCGCACCGTCGGCGGCGGTAGCCGCTCGGTGACCCGGAACGTCTCCCGCGACTCGGTCTCGTCCGCGCCGAGGGCCAGCACGAAGCGTCCGCTCTGGGCCCCATCCGGCACCGCCACGGTGATGCGCTCGGGCAGCACCTCGGCGGGCGTCACCGGCCGCTCGTTGAAGAGCACCCGCAGCCCGCGGGAGAAGCCCCTGCCCTCGATGCGCACCCGCGTCCCGGGCGGCCCCGCGGTCGGCACGATGCGCTCGATCATCGGCCGCGTCTGCGCCTCGACCACCACGGCCTGCGAGCACGCCAGCAACATCCCCACGGCGCTCACGCGCGCTCCGAACCTCATCGCATCGCCTCCCGGCAAACCACCGCGCTCAACCGACCTCTGACCCGGGCTCGTCGTCCCGGGCGCCCTCGGCGTGGTGCACGTCCGCCAGGTCGTCGAAGATCTCGTCCATCGGCACGGTCGACCCGCTGAGCGCGAGCGCCGCCGCCACGAGGTGCTTGGTCGCGTCGTACACGCGCAGCCAGTGCTGCCGGGCCGTCTCCAGGCCGGGTCCCCGCACCTTCCGCGAGCGGATGCGCTGGTCGGTGGCGAGCACCGTGTCCAGCCCGTGGCGCGCGCGGGCGATCTCGTCGCGCCAGTGGCCCTGCTCGCGCACCGACCCGCCGAGCTCGTCGAGCGAGCCCAGCACGTGGTCGAGCGCGGCGAGCAGCCGCTGCGGGCCGCGCTGCGACAGGGTCGACGCCGGCTCGACGAAGAAGGCCCCGTACGGGACGCTCCCCGGCCGGTGTGACTCCAGGTGCCGGGCGAAGCGCACGATGACCTCGCGCGCCTCGGCCAGCGGCGACTCCCGCGCCACCGTGGCTTCGTGGAGCTCCGGGTCGGCCGAGCGCGCCTGGTGCAGCTGCTGCGCGACGCCGTCGGTGGCCGCCCGCAGGGCGCTCACCGCGAGGTGGAGCGCGGCTTCGAACTCGCGTAGCCGCCCCGCGAGGTGGTGCGCGATCTGCTCGATCGCGTATTCGCCGTAGATCCGTGTCTCGTCGTAGTCGATGTACGCGTCGGCCATGGCGCGGAGGATTCTGCCACCGCGCCGCGCTTGTAAAGAACCCGGTGCGCGAAGGGGCGCCGCGCGGCTCAGGGCGCGGCGAGCGCGGCGTCGATGCGGCGCTGGAACTCCTCGAAGGGCAGCGCGCCGGCGACGAAGCGGCCGTTGATGAAGAAGCTCGGCATCGCGAGCTCGGCCCCGGTCGCGCGCGCCGCGGACATGTCGTCCTGGATCGCCGCCTGGTGCGTGTGCCCGTCGAGGGCGGCGCGGAAGCGGGGCATATCGAGGCGCTGCTGCTGCGCCCAGCGCTCGAGCCCGGCGCGATCGAGGGCGTCCTGGTGCTGGAAGAGCAGGTCGTGGAAGGGCCAGAACCCGGCGTTGCCGCGCTGCGCGTAGGCCTCCATCGCGGCCTCCGCGGCGATCATCGCGTTGGGGTGGAAGTTGAGCGGAAAGTTGCGCCACACGAGCTTCACGCGGGAGCCGTACCGCTGCCGGATCTGCTCCACCACGGGGCCGACCCGCCCGCAGAACGGACACTGGAAATCCGAGAAGTGCTCGATCACGACCCGCGCGTTGGGGTTGCCGAAGTACGGCGCGCGGGGGTTGGCCCGCACGGTGTACAGCCGGTCTGCCGCCGGGGCCGCGGCGGCCGCGGGCGCCCCGGCCGGCGCCGCGCCGCCGGTGAAGCGCAGCGCGGACGCGCCGTTCGCGATGAGGCGCTCGTAGAGGTTGGCGCGCGTGGTGCCCGCGGTGCGCAGGGCCTCCTCGGCGCTGCGCCGGACCTCGTCGATCAGGGGCACGAAGGCCTCGACGGGCCGCGCGCCGGAGAGTCGCCGACCGTTGACGTAGAAGCACGGGGTGCCGTCGACGCCGAGCTGCTGCGCGAGCGCGTGGTCGGCGTTGATCACCGCGTCGTGGGTGTTCTGGTCGAGCGCGGCCCGCACGCCCGCCGCGTCGAGGCCGAGCTGCCGCCCGTAGTTTTCGAGGTCCTCGCGCGAGAGGGCTCCCTGGTGCTCGAACAGCAGATCGTGCGCCCGCCAGAACTTCGCGTTGCCGCCCTGGGCGAAGGCCTCCATCGCGAGCTGCGCCGCGGGCCGGGCGCGGTCGTGGATGCTCAAGGGCTCGTTCTTCCAGACGAAGCGGATCTCGTCGCCGTACCGGGCCCGCAGCGCCGTGATGGTCTCCGTCGCCCGGCGGCAGAAGGGGCACTGGAAGTCCGAGAACACCGCCACGGTCACGAGCGCCCCCGGGTTGCCGAGCACCGGCGCGTTGTCCGTCGGCACGCGGTACACGGCGGTCTGGTCTTCGCGGCGCTCCAGCGCGAGGGCCTCGTTGACCATCTGCGCGTACGCCCGGCTGCGGGGCTGGATCGCGCTCGCGCGCGCCAGCGCCGCGTCGATGACGGTCACGAACTGGTCGAGGGGCTGCGCGTTGTGGATGAGCGTGCCGTTCACGTAGAAGTTCGGCGTGCCGCGCGAGCCGAGCTGCGTGAGCAGGGCCCGGTCGCGGTCGATCTGCGCCTGGTGCGCGTGCCCCTCCATCGCGCGCTGAAACCGCACCATGTCGAGGCCCAGCGTGCGGGCGTAGCGGTCGAGGGACGGACGATCGAGGGCGTCCTGGTGCTGGAAGAGCGTGTCGTGCATCGGCCAGAACTTCGCCGCGCCGCCCTGCGCGAAGGCCTCCATCGCGGCCTCCGCGGCGATCATGGCGTTGGCGTGCATCGCGAGGGGGTTGTTGCGCCACACGACGCGGAGGCGGTCGCCGTAGCGTTCGCGCAGCTGCCGCACGGTGCCGTCGGCCTCCGCGCAGGGCGGGCACTGGAAGTCACTGAACTGCACCATCGTGACGGGCGCGGTGTCGGGCCCGAGCGCCGGGGCGCCCGCGACCGGGATGCGGTCGGAGTCATCCTGCGCAGTCGGGACGCCCGGCACCTCCGGCGCCGAAGGGGCCGACGGGGCCACTGGCGGCGAGGGCGGGGGGGCGAGCGGCGCCGGAGCGGGCGGCGGCGGCGCTGACTCGGCGGTCACCACCGGCGGTCCCGCGCCGTCGGAGGGACCGAGGTCGATGATGTCCCGCACCACGAGCCCGAGGACGAACGCCAGGAGGATCGAGCAGACCGAGGCGAACTTGTTCATCAACACGCTCCGTGAACGCTCAACGAGGGAGGGCCAGGACACCGGGGTGTTAGCACCGTCCGCGCCTCGACGCGCCCTGTAAGCCCGCCGTGCCCTCGCGCGTTCTCCTTCCGATGACGCGACCACCTGATCCGCCCGTCGCCCCTTCGCACCTCCGCGCTTCCGTCGCGCGGGGAATGCGCCTATGGTCCATCCGAGCGTTGCCCCAATGGTCCTGTCCGCGCCCGCCGCCGAGGAGAAGGCCCTCGTCGAGGCTGCCCAGGCCGGCGACGTCGAAGCCATCCGCCTGCTGCTCGACCGGGTGTCCCGACCGCTCTACGCCGCGGTCATCCTGCCGCGCATTGGCATCGCGGCCGACGCGGAGGACATCCTCCGCGAGACCCTCCTGCGCGCCATCGATCGGCTGCAGACGTTCCACTGGACCGGGGTGGGCTTCTTCCCATGGCTGAGGCAGATCGCGATCCATCAGGTGATCGACCACGTGCGCCGCGTGCAGCGCCGCACCCGGTTGGAGGAGCGCTTCGAGCGGCAGGCCGCCGACGTGATGCCGCTGCACCATGCCGGCGCCGAAGAGGCGCTCATCGACCAGCAGGAGCGGGCCCTCTCGCTCAAGACCATGAGCATCGCCATGGACGCCCTCAATGACCGGTACCGTCAGGCGATCACGCTCCGGCTGCTGGAGGAGCGCAGCCGCGAGGAGTGCGCCGAGGCGCTCGGCGTGACCCTGGGCAACTTCGACGTGATCCTGCACCGCGCGTTGGCTGCGCTAAGAAAGGCCTACGGTGTCCGATGAGCGCTCCCGACGAACGCTGGAACCCTGACGACGGTCCTGCCCCCACGGACGAGGAGCGCGCCGAGGCCGCCCGCCTCTCGGACGCCCTCGCCCGCCCGGTGACGCCCGATGACCCTGCCCTGCGCGAGCTCGTGGCCGTCGTGAAGCGCATCCACGCCACGGCCCATCCCGACCGCGACGCGCAGCGCGCCTTGGTCGAGCGGGTCACCCGCGAGGTGCTCGCGGCGGCCCGCCCGACAGCCTCGCCGGTGCGCGCGCTCGTACGGCGCGCGTGGCCCGTCGCCGTCGCCGCCGCGGCCGTGCTCGTGGTGGGCGTCTCCGTCGGCCGCGCCCGCACCGGCCGCGCCCGCACCGAGGAGAGCATCTCCCGCGACGTCGACGACGTGCTGCGCACCCCCGTGCGCCCCGGCGCGGCCTCGGCGCCGGCGGCCCGGGTCTACGACGCCCGGCTGACGGCGTGGCGTGAGGCGTACCTGCGCGGGGGGTCTCGATGATCCGACGCACCCTCGCCGGGCTCGCCGTGGGCGTCGCCCTGCTCGGCGGCTGCGCGCAGCCGGGCCCCACCCGGGGGACGGCCCCCTCCAACGAGGCCGTGATGGCGCTGCTCGGCACCGTGCGGGCGCTCCATCACGAGGCCGACGTGTTCGAGGGCGCCGGGGAGTTCGAGCGCGCGACCAGCGTCGTGCGCCGCATCCTCTCGCTGGATTTCCCGAGCAACATGGCCGAGGCCGAAGACCTGCGCGCCGACGCGTACGGACGCCTCGCGGAGCTCGCCCTCCGCCGCGCGGCCCCCGACGAGGCGCTCTCGCTCGCCGACACCGGGCTGCGCGACACCCGCCGCGAGGGAGTGCTGCGAGGCCGCCTCATGATGGTGCGCGGCCAGAGCCTCGGGGCCCTCGCCGACCGGGCCCACGGCGCCGCGGACGAGCCCGCCGCGCGGCGCTACCGCGAGCAGGCCGTCGAGGCGCTCGAGGCGTCCATCGCGCTGAACCAACGGATCCTCCAGCGGCTCGCCGACGGGGGCGCCCCTTGAGGCGCGGACCCGCCTGCGTCGCGGCGCTCGCCTGCCTCTCCGTCGGCTGCGCGGCCGCGCCCCCACGATCCGCCGGCGCGCCCGCGCACACCACCCGCTCCGCGACCGCGCGCGAACCGGACGCCGACACGACCTCGACCTACGCGCCAGCGCCACGGGCGCAGCCCTCGCAGGAGCGACGACCCGGCGCGGCGAACCTCGACATCGACGCACCGGCGTCCGCCCCGCCGCAGCCCGCGCCTCCCCCGGCCGCCGCGCCCTCGTCCGTCGGAGGCGTGTCCGTGCAGAGCCTCGGCCAGGCGACCGTCGCGATCTCCGAGAGCGCCGCGGGCGACGAGCGCGAGCGCGTGGTGCGCGAGGCCCGCATCGGGGCCCAGGTGCAGCGGATCCGGGAGGAGCAGATCCGGCTCGCGAGCAACCCCGGCGTCTGCCACGACGTCTGCTTCGCCGCGGGCTCGATCTGCCTCGCCGCCCAGGAGGTGTGCCGTCTCACCGGCGACGACGACACGCGCTGCACGCGCGCCCGCACGGCCTGCACGGACGCCGGTCATCAGCGCGACGGGGCCTGCCCCGTGTGCCCACCGACCCACTGAAGACACACGGAGGTCGCGTGCTAGCGTGACTCGCCATGAGTCGCGCGCCCATCCTCGCCTCGGTCGTCGCGGTTTCGCTGCTGTCGACCTCGCTCGCGTTTGCTCAGACTCCGCCTGTCGAGGCGCTTCCGCCCCCGCCTCCCACCGGGTCGGTCACCGCGCCGCCAGTCACCCCGCCACCCACCACCACACCGCCCCCCGTCGGCGCGGCGGCCTCCGTCCTCGCCCCTGGCGCCGCCTGGAACCTCACGCCGCCGGCCACGCAGCGCGCGTTCACCCGCGAGCGCCTGCGCCTGCTCAACCAGTCGCTGATCGGGCTGCCCGAGCGCAGTCGCACCGGCCGTATCACCGAGGGCATCATCAACCTGGCCCTGGGCGGAGGCCTGTTCGCGCTGGGCTTCCTGTTCTCGTCGGACACCGATGGCTCCTCGCCGCTTCGAACGCTGCTGTGGTTCCAGGGCGGTTACAGCGTGCTCAACGGTGCGGTCGGACTCGCGTGGACCCCGGCCCGCGAGCGCCTCCCCCCGGTCTACGGCGCGATGCCTGTGCGCACCGGCGCACAACGCCGGGCGCGCCTGCTGTACGGCGAGCAGGCGATCGAGGAGATGGCCCGCGACAGCCGCCTCCGCCGCACCCTCACCGGCATCGGGAGCGCGGTGCTGGGCCTCGGCACCCTCGGGGTGCTCTACCGGGACCAGATCTTCGACAACGCCGAGATGCCCGAGCCGGCGGAGTACAACTACCTCATCATCGGCCTCTCGCTGGTGAGCGTCGCCGCCAACGTGATCACGGTGTTCTCGCAGACCGAGGAGGAGCGCATCCGGGCGAACTATCGCCAGGAACTCCAGCTTCTCCGCGAGAGCACCGAGGAGTGACGAAGCGGGGCTGTTGAGGGTCAGGGCGCTGCGGGGCGGGCAGGCGCCGCCGGGCGGGCGGGCGCCGCGGGGCGAGCGGGCGGACGTGGGCGGACACCGGGGCGACCAGGCGCGGCCGGGGCCGTCGCGCAGGTCGGGATGAGCGAGAGGGCGACGCCCTCCTCGGTGGGCATCCCCTCGCCGTCGAGCGCGGCGTAGGCGTCGATGCGGAGGCACGCGTGGGGGGTCACCGCAGGCTCGTCGGCGGCCATGGCCTGCGCGTGGGCCTGGGCCGCCTCCGCGGGCGCGGTGAAGGGACGCGCGGTGATGCCGGTGCACCCGATGACGGCGCTCCAGCGGGTGCCGAGCGGCTGCGATGGGACCACGCAGGCGTTGGGATCGACCGCGACCGGCGCGGCGTTCTCGTCCTCCTCGCCCTCCATGCCCATCGCCTCGGGCGGCGGGCCGTACAGCTCCGCCGGTGTCTCCCTCGCCTCCGGGAACGACGCCGCGACAATGGCCCGCAGCTGCTCCATCGTCCACCGGACTGCGGCCTCGCGCGCCTGCGCGTCGGCCGGGTCGGCGGCGCTCTGATTCTCCAGCTCCCACCACTGGGTGAGCCCGCGATTACGCATCACGGTAAACACCTGGTTGACGTTGCGCTCGGTGCCGACGCGCACCATGTCGAGGCTGAGCGTGGCGCGCCGCGGGAGCGCGCTGCGGCCGGGCACCGGGATGAAGAAGTCCTGCGCGTAGTCCTTGCGGCAGTGAGACGCGCGGCACTGCGGCGGGGCGTTCTCGAACGCGGCGCCGAACTCGGGGTTGCCCTGGACGATCTCCCCGACGCCGCGGCCCCAGGCGTTGAGCCCGCCAAAGAGCCGGATCCAGCGGTTGAAGGACGTGCGACCCCAGAGCCGGGACCGCGCCGCGGTGGCCGCGAGCTCGGCCTCTCGCCTCGCGCCGTCGGCGGCCTCGGCGGCGCGCCGGGCGGCCTCGGACTCGGCGCGGGTGCGCTCGTACACGGCGAGGCGCTGCCGGGCCTCCTCGACGTGCGTGCCCGCGGGGAAGGATCGCAGGTACGCGTTGAGCCCGTCGAGGGAGGCGCGGTGGTCGGCCCAGTAGTCCTCCTCGGTGGCGTTGATGACGGACTGCACCTCCGGGCGGAAGCGCCCCCCCGGCTGCGCCTGGAGGTACTCGCTCGCGGCCGCGAGCCGGTCGGAACCCTCGGCGGAATAGCGGAAATTCCGGTAGGCGGCGTAGTCCGCGCGGGACGAAACGACGCGGCAGCCCGCGACGGTGATCGCCGCCACCGCCACCGCCCTCAACGTGTCTCTGGAACGCATGTCTGGACCTTCTGTTGCTACGCGGGTGTCAGGGCGCGCCGGTGCACGTGCCGACGTCGCGGCAGAGGGCGGTGCACGACGACGGCGGGTTGCGAATGACGTCCGGCAGGCTGTTGCACGACGTCTCCTCGATGGCGTGGCCGCACGCCGTGATGTCGCCCTGGAACGCCCCGCAGAACTCGCCCTGGTAGGTGCTGCAGGAGTGCGGGCAGGCGTTGGTGCCGAAGAGGTCTTGCCGGATGTTGCCCCGGATGCACTGGATGAACGCCGGCTCGGAGTCGTTGGTGCAGTCGGGCCCGGGGTTGGAGATCGAGCGGCAGAGGACGCCGCACTCCCGCAGGCGGAAGCACAGGTGCGAGCACATACCCTGGTCGAAGTAGTCGTACTCCGCCTCGGACTGGGTGCCGGGGATGTCGACGTTGGCGTTCTCGCTGCCGCAGCCGCCGACGTCGCCGGGGGTTGGCGCCGCGATGAAGGCCGTGGCGATCACCAGGACGGCGAGCGCCGTCCAGCGGGGGCGCCGCGGCGCGGGGGTGGGGTCGGTCACGGGCTTCACGGGAGCACCTCGTAGTCCACCAGGATGCCGACGCCGCCACCGATGACCGGGTAGATCGAGCCGCCGTTGCCCAGGTACAGGTCGAAGATGGCCTCGGCGGTGACCGCGAGGCCCGAGCGCACATAGAACGCCGCGCCGGCCGCCACCTCGAAGCCCACCGACAGCTCGGGGCAGTACCCCCAGCCCGGCGGGTAGACCACGCCGCGGTTGGCCGCGATGCCGTTGCCGACCCACTGCGGGCTTCCCGGCGGGACCATCAGGCCGGGCGAGCGCTGGCAGGCGCCGCGGGTGATGAGCAGCGGCACGTCGACGCGCGCGTGCGCGCCGAGGAGGTCGGTGAAGCGGCGATAGATCTGCACGCCGGGCTGCACGGCGATCTGCGCCCCGTTGGCGTCGATGCCGCCCTGGAGCCCGAGCGACGGGCCGAGCAGGAACTTCCCGAGGTGCAGGAACGCATAGGTGCCCTGCACCAGCACCGACGGCGGGGACAGGACGCCGTACGAGAACGGGTCGCGCAGGCGCGCGCCCATGCCGAACTGCGTACGAACGAGGATGTGCCGCTCGCTCGGGTGCACCGTCCATCCGCTGGAGGGCGCCGGGGGGTCGCTGACGTCTTGCGCAGCGGCGGGGAGAGCGGCCAGGACGAGCCCGGCTGCGAAGAGGAAAGCGCGCGTTTTCACCGTGCGCGCATGGTAGACACGGCCCCGCGCCCATCGTCAACGGAGCAGTGCGTGCCCACGAGCAAGACGCCTTCCCTGTGGTCTACGTGTCTCCTCGGCCTGGCGTGCGTGCTCGCGGCGGGCTGCCCCGCCTCTCCCCCGGCGGTGCTCGACGCCGGCCCTGCGACGCGTGCGACGACCGCCGACGCCGGCCCGCGGCCCCGCGCTCGGCGGGGTCGTCGACGACGCCCGCGTACCCAGCCAGGCGGACCGCAGATCGCGGCCAGCGCGCCCGGTGAGGCGCCGTTCGCCGAGGACGAGGAGGGCCCCGCGCCGCCGCGGCCGCGAATGGTGGAGACCGGGCCGGTGCTCACCGAAGACCTCGGCCCGCCGCCCTCGATGGAGCTCGACATGACACAGGGGGCGCAGGGCCCGATGGGCCTCGAGACGGGTCAGATCCGCCGGGCGATGGACCCGCTGCTGCCGCGGATGGCGGCCTGCGCCGAGGCTACGGCCGACGCGAACGGCCACGGCGCCCGCGGCCGGGTCAACGTGCGGATGCGGGTGCACGGCGACGGGCGGCCGGTGGCGGCGCGCGTGAGCGGCGGCGGAGGGACGGGGGAGTTCGTGATCTGCGTACGGCGGGTGGTGGCGTCGGCGCGCTTCGACCGCTTCGCCGGCCCCGACGTCTTCGCGACGTGGGGCTTCGACGTGGACTGAAGCGTCGCTCAGCGGATGGAGCGGTAGTAGATGTCGCCGTTGACGCCGCCGCGGCGGTCGACCCAGACGACGTGCGCGACGGGGTTGGAGCCGATGAGGGTGGCGAGCACCGCGGGCGTAGCGCTGTCGATGGAGGTCGCCGCGGAGTCGAGCCGGAGGTCGAGCGGCTGGAAGAGAGCGCCGCCGTCGAGGGAGTAGTTGGCGTAGATGTCGAGCGAGCCGTTGCGGTCGTCGGCCCACACTGCGTAGACGGCGAGGCCCGCGTTGGCGGCCGTGACGTTGTAGGCGCGCGAGCGGCCGGGGGCGCCCGCCATCACCTGAACGTCGCGCGTCGGGAAGACGCGGCCGGTGGTACGCGAGGCGTACACGTTGGGCAGGCCCCAGCGGAACTCCTGCCAGACCACGGAGAACTCCCCGGCGGGGAGCGACATCACGACCGGCCGGAGGGAGTCGTGCGGGAAGGGGTCGGCGTCGACGCGCACATCGGCGGCCCGCCAGCGGGCGCCGGAGTCCGTCGAGAGGTTGGCGTAGACATCGTAGGCGTCGTTGGCGCGCACGTCCTGCCAGGCCACCAGGACGTTGCCAGCGGCGTCGGCGGCCACCGAGGGCTCCTCGCTGGCGTGGGTGCCCGCGGGGTCGGTGTCGAGCCGCACCTCGGGCCCCGGCCAGCTAAGGCCACCGTCGGGGCTGGTGCGGAAGTAGATGTCCGTCCCTTCGCCCGAGCGGTTGTCGCGCCAGACGAGGTAGGCGCGGTTGCCCACCGCGACGAGGTCGGGCGTCGACGCGACGCTGGTGGTCGATCCGCCGGTGTCGATCTGGAGCGGCGCCGACCACGTGGTGCCGTTCGTCGACGACGACGCGAAGAGGTGGCGACCGCGGTTGGAGAAGAGCACCTCCCAGACGGCCAGGTAGCCGCGCGTGGTGGGCACGAGCTCGATGTTGAACGAGTCGTTGTTTTGCCCGGGGTTCACCCGGAAATCGCTCCCGGTCCAGGTGCCACCCGAGGCGGTCGAGGCGTTGCCGAAGACCTGACGGTAGTCGGTCGGGTTGTTGCCCGAGGCCGGGCGGAAGTCTCCCCAGAGGGCGGCGAGTGCGGTGCCGCCGTTGGGCCACGCGAGCCGCGGCTGCACGCTCGCGAAGGAGCCCGCGGTGTTGGTGTCGAGGCGCACCTCGGGCAGCCACGAGCCGCCCCCGTTGGTGGTGCGCGCGAAGTACACGTCGCTCGCCCCGCTGCGCCGGTCGATGAACACCACGCCGATGTTGTTGCCCGCCCCGGAAAGGTGCGGCTGGATGGAGTTGAGCGCGCTGGAGTCGATGCGCAGGTCGGTCGCCGGCGCCAGCGCCTGGCAGCCCTCGTCCACCCGCGCGTCGCAGTTGTTGTCGAGCCCGTCGCAGTAGGCCTCGCTGTCGAGGTCCCGGTACGTGGTGGGGTAGGTGCAGCCCCAGCCCGCGGAGCCGTTGCACAGCGGGCGCGCCGTCGCACACACTCCGCGCCCCTCGGTGCCACGACGGTTGCAGCGCAGCGACGCGGGGGCCGAGAGGCCCTCGTCGATGAGCCCGTCGCAGTCGTTGTCGAGGCCATCGCAGATCTCCGTTCCAGCGGCCGTTCCGCCGCTGCACGCGATGCGACCGGCCACGCAGGCGAAGCGCCCGAAGGTGCAGGCCCCGACGTTGTTGCCGCACACCGCGAGCGGCCCGGTGCCCGGGATGACACCCCCGACGGGCGCGTCGTCGACCACGCCGTTGCAGTCGTCGTCGAGGTTGTTGCAGATCTCCGATCCCGGCGCCGAGCCGCCCACGCAGCGCAGCGCGCCGCGCTCGCACACGTAGGTCCCCGGGCGGCACACGCCCATGCTCGGTCCGCAGGCGGTGCCCACCATCGCGGGCGTCTCGTCCGTCATGCCGTCGCAGTCGTTGTCGCGGCCGTCGCACACCTCCGGGCCCATCGCGCCGGAGGCGTCACCGCAGGAGAGCTCGCACCCGTCCGTCGGATCGCCGTTGCGGTCGACGAAGCCCCGCGCGCAGCTCGCCACCCGGCACGTCCCCGCCATGCACGCCGCGGTCGCGTTGACCGCGGGGCAGGCCCGCCCGCAGCCGCCGCAGTTGGCCACGTCGGTCATGGTGTTGAAGCCGTTGTCCGTGGTGCCGTCGCAGTCGTTGTCGCGGCCGTCGCACACCTCCGGGCCCGACGCCGTGCACTCGTACTCGCAGCCGTTGGCCGGGTCGCGGTCGCGGTCGACGGCGCCCGCGCGGCACGCGCCCATCCGGCAGACGCCCGCCACGCAGGCCGCCTCGGCGCGGTCGAAGACGCACGCGTTGCCGCAGCGGCCGCAGTGGATGGCGCTGGTCGTGAGGTCGAAGCCCTCGTCCGTGCTCCCGTCGCAGTCGTTGTCGAGGCCGTCGCAGACCTCGGCCCCCGTCGACGAGCACTCGTACTCGCACCCATTGGCGGGCATGCGGTCGAGGTCGACGAAGCCCACGTCGCACTGCCGGTAGCCGCAGGTGCCCATCGCGCAGGCCGGCACGGCGTGGGCCGGGGCGCACGCGTTGCCGCAGGCGCCGCAGTTGCGCGGGTCGGCGGAGACGTCGAAGCCCTCGTCGACCATGCCATCGCAGTCGTTGTCCCGGCGGTCGCAGATCTCGGCGCCGGAGGGGACGCACGCGCCCGTCTCCACCGGCGGGGTCACGCCGTTGTCGCGGATGGGCGCGACGTCGCGCACGTTGACGAGCCCGCCGTCGACGGTGGCGCAGTTGAGGCAGTAGGGCTCCGGCGCGCAGCCGAGCGCCGAGAGCAGGAGAGCGGTCGACCCGAGCAGCAGGCGCTTCATCGCGCACCTCCCGCGACGCTCGGAGGCTGTCGTCTCCGGCGTCGGAGCCCGCCGACCGCGGCGCCGAGCGCGAGCAGCCACCAGCCCGAAGGAGCGCTCGTCTCGCGGGTCATGACCGCGCAGCCGCCGCCCGAGCCGATGACCCGGTCGCGGACCAGCGGGGTGAGCGTCGGGTCGACACACTGGCCGTTGCGGCACACCACGTTGTTGCCGCCGCCGCACACGACGCCCGCGCAGGGGTCGTCGACGAGCACGCCGTTGCGGCACACGCGCCCGGGCTGGGCGCCGACGTTGAGGCAGGGGTCGGACACGCAGACGCCACCGTCCGCGCCGCAGACCGTGCCTGGGTCGCAGCGCACCCCCTGGCACGGGTCGGGCCGGCACACGCCGTCGCGGCACGACTGCGTGCTCGGGCAGCGCGTGGTTGCGCAGGTGGGGACGCACTGCGCCTCGCCCGTGGCCGTGGGCCGACAGAACTGGCCCGCGGGGCAGGTGCGCGTCGCGCAGCCGTTGTTGACGCACGCGCCCATCCGGCAGAGCTGGTTGCCCACGCAGCCGAGGCCGTAGCAGTTGTTCTCGACGCAGCGGGCGCGCCCATCGCGGACGTTGCACACCTGCCCGGTCGGGCACGTGGTCGCGGCGCACTGGTCGACGCAGCGATCGTTCTGGCAGATCTGGGTCGGCGAGCAGATCTCCGCGCCGCACAGCGGCGGCACACAGAAGTTCTCGCGGTTGCACACCAGCCCGATGGAGCACGGGAACTCCCCGGGCAGGCACGGCGTGCGGCACTGGCAGGCCACGCAGCGACCGCCCCCCGGGCACAGGCCCCCGGCGCCCGACGCGTCCTCGTCGACCATCCCGTCGCAGTCGTCGTCCATGCAGTTGCAGCGCTCGGGCGTGCCGAGCACGCCGCCCTCGCACGCCAGCCGCCCGTCGCGGCACCGCAGCGTCCCCGCGCGGCACAGCGGCGCGCCGTCAGCCCCCGTCATGCACGCCGCGCCGCCGCCGGGGTTGCCCTCGTCGACGAGCCCGTTGCAGTTGTTGTCGAGGCCGTCGCAGGTCTCGTCCCGCCGCATCGACTCGTCGGCGTTGCAGACGAAGCGCCCGCCGCGGCACTCGAAGGTCCCGGGCCGGCACACGCCCAGCGCGAGGCCGCAGGTGCCCGCGGAGGCGATGCCGTTGTCCACCATGCCGTCGCAGTCGTTGTCGACGCCGTCGCAGACCTCGGGGCGCGACCGCGGGGCATTGCAGACGAAGCGTCCGCCCACGCAGACCGCCATCCCGGGGCCGCAGCGAAGCTCGCCCGCGGCGCACGGCCGGGCGGGCACGCCCTCGTCCACCATGCCGTCGCAGTCGTTGTCGACGCCGTCGCAGACCTCCGTCACGGGCGGCGGCGCCGAGCAGCTGCCCCACGCGCCCGCGGCGCACACCTCGCGGCCGGACCCGCAGGACGTGGCGCAGGGCCGCGACAGGCCATCGTCGATGCGGCCGTTGCAGTCGTTGTCGCGATTGTCACAGACCTCCGGGAGCGGCGCGGTGCTCACGCAGTCGCCCCACGCGCCGGCGCTGCAATACTGCCTCCCCGGACCGCAGTCGCCGGTGCACGCGCGCGCGACGCCCTCGTCGATGGTGCCGTTGCAGTTGTTGTCGATGTTGTCGCAGACCTCGATCGTGGCCGGGCCCGGGGTGCAGGTCACCGTCATGCCGTTCTGGCAGGTGTTGACCGTGCGGAGGCACGCGCCCACGCCGCAGGTGGTGGTGCCGAGGCCATCGTCGATCATGCCGTTGCAGTTGTTGTCGCGGCCGTCGCAGGTCTCCGGCACCGGGTTGCAGGCGGGCACCATCCCGATGGTGCGCACCAGCGCGTCCTCGAAGTCGTTGTCGCCGCCGCGGAAGAGGTCTTCCCAGCCGAAGTAGTACCCGTCGCGGAAGGTGCGCGACGAGTAGATGAGGAAGTGCACGTAGTCGCCGTCGTCGTTGATGCTGTTGTCCGTGGAGTACACGCGACGATCGGTGGCCGACTCCGCGGGGCAGTTGCTGTCCGAGCCCGAGGTCACCGCCTCGGGGGTCATGATGTAGAAGGCGATCGGCCCGCCGCGCCACGCGCCCCGCGATCGGAAGCAGTCGTAGTCGAGCTCGACGATGTTGGGGTTCACCCAGTGGGTGCAGGCGCCATCCGGAGGGATGATCGCGCGCGGGCCGTTGTTGCAGGGACAGTCGCAGGGCGCGACCACGTCACGACAGGCGAAGATCTGACGCCGCGAGGCCGCAACGAAGGGGCTGTCGCCGACGTTGTACCAGCCGAAGCGGTTCTGGTACCCGGCGCCCTCGCCCACCATCGTGAACTGCGCGATGCGGCGCCCGTCGCTGCGCACGGAGGGCACGAAGGTCTGCGGGGTGATGGCGGCGTTGGCGACGGCGTTGAGCACGCCGGGGCCCTCCCCCGGCGCCGGGTTGCTCGCCGTCGGGATGAGGTCGGCGCGCTTGTCGAGGCAGGTCTGCAGGGCGGTCTCCTGCGGCACGATCACACCATCGACCTGGTTGATGATCGCCTGCGCCGGCGCACCGAAGAGCGCAAACACCCCGAACAGCGCCACGTAGAAACTCGTACGGAACCGCATTGCTCTGCTCCCGCGCCGTTCGGCACGCCCTGCCATGGAAGGCCCGAGACCGCATCGGACTCTGGCACTGTCCCCACTTTGCCTCAAGACACTCCTACGGCCCTGCGCACGCAGTCCCTTGAGCGCGCCGCCTCGATGGTCAAGGCCCGCCGTGGTGCGGTCAGCCCGGCTCCGATCGGCCCGCGGTCTCCGCGGCCCAACCCCGCGGGTGCAGCAGGATCATGCGCGCCCGGTCGTCGAGCGCCTCCCACCCGCGGCGGAGCTGCGCCTGGGCCTCGGCCTCTCCACACCCGCGGAGCCCGTCAAGGCAGCGCTCGAAGGCCGCGGCGCGGGCGCGCGGCGTCCGCAGGCGCTGCGCGAGCAGGGCCCGGATGTGGCCGTGCAGCGAACGTGCGGCCTCGGGGTCGAGCGATGCGCCGAGCACGGAGGTCGTGACGATCGGGCAGAGACCGTCGAGCGGCGCGAGCCGGGCGCGGAGCACCCGGGTGGCGGTCGCGATCGCGAGCGCGCGGTCCGGGTCCGACGGCGCAAGGTCGACGTCGAAGGGGGGTAGCTCATCGACCCGGTGGAGGACCCCGATGATCGCCGGGGGAGGGCCGCGCCGCGGGGTCCAGGCCCGGGACAGCGCGAGCAGGTCTTCCACGTCGTCGTCGACACCCGCATCGACCTCGGTGACGGAGAACACGGCGAGCATGAGGTCTGGAGGATCCAGCGCGAGCGCGTCGCGGAGCTGCGCGCGCAGCTCGGGGCGGCCCGCCGCCCGGAGGCCGGGCGTGTCATGCGCGAGCACGGTCCCGCCCCCGGGGACGTCAGCGGCGAAGGCCGCGAGGTCGCCGCCCGTCGACGCGAAGCCCGCCAGCGCCAGCGCCAGGGAGGACTTGCCGACCGAGCGCCGACCGACGAAGGCCATCGACGGCGCCCACCCCTGCGCGGGCACCTGGCCCAGGCGAAAGCGCGCAAGCGCCACGGTCGGTGGGCGCTCGACCGACACCTCGATGCCGGGCACTGCGGGGACCAGCCCAGCGAGGGCCAGCGAGAGCTCCCGGGCCGCGACGAGGGGGTCGCGCGCGCGATTACTCATCGGGCTTCGTGACGTCCGGCGGCGGCCCCTCCTCCGCCGCCTGGGTGAAGGCCGCGCGCGCCTCCCGAGCGCTCGCGCCGTCGATGAAGTAGCGCACCGCGGCCACGCCCAGGGCCCAGGTTCCGGTCGCCGCGACCGCACCGGACACGGTGGCGCCCACGCCCGGAACGAGCTTGAGCGCGGCGCGAACGGCCTCGCGCAGCCCGACCCCGGCGCCGACGGTTGCGCCGAGCACCGCGAGCCACTCGCTCACGGCCCGCGGCCCCAGGGTGCGGCCCGACGCGTACACGATCCCCGTGAGCATCGACGACTGGAGGGGAATCAGCAGCGCCAGGTCGGCGAAGGGCAGCGGCGTCGCGCCCACGACGAAGGAAACACTCGTCGCTGTTCCCACGAGGCGCATCGCCACCTTGCGGCGCACCCCCCGCGCGCGCTCGAAGGCTCGCGCCGCCTCGATCTGGGCCGACACCGGGAGCGCCTGGTGCATCTCCAGCGCGAGGGCGTCGAGGCCCCAGCGCCAGTCCGTGACCGCGGCCTCGTCGACGAAGCGCTGCCACGTGCACACGGCGACCACCGGCAGCTCGGCGCCGACGACCCGATGGATGTGCCCACGCAGGGTCTCCCTCGCGCGCTCGATCGCCGCGCGCTTCTCGGGGTCGGCCTCATAGGGCGGCGCGCGTCGATCGGTGGGCGGCAGCTCATCCACCTTCGTCATCACCACCACCACCGGCACGACGCCGCCCGCGCAGGTCACCGCCGCCCGAAGCGCGACGAGCTCGGCGAGGTCTTCGTCGACCCCGGCGTCGACCTGGCTCGCCTTGAAGAGCCAGAGCATCACGTCGGGCCGCTCGGCCCGCAGCGCACGCTCGACCTCCTGCCGACGCTCGGGGCGGCCGCCCGCCCGCAGCCCCGGCGTGTCGAGCCAGCGAACCTGCCTGCCCTGCACCGCCAGATCGACCCACGCGGGCGCCGCGGTGGTGTCTTCGACCGCGCCGACGGGCAGCAGCACGCGCCCGAGCAGGGCGTTGGCCAGGGACGACTTTCCGCTGCCGCGACGACCCAGCACGGCGACCCGTGGGGCGCGGCGACCCACGAGGAGCGCCCGCAGGTCGCGAAGCTCATTGATCACCTTCTGGGCGCCGGGGATTCGCTTCAGAAGCTCCTCGAGGTCGTCGAGGGTCTGGGCCGCGTCGCGGGTGTCGGGCGGAGGGGGCTGGTCAGGCGCCATGGGGGGTATTGGGCCAGATCGTACGACGGCGCCACGGGACGGCCACCGCGGCATCGGGAGGGGAGACGACGGAGCTATTCAATGGTGACCGCGGCGTGGAGGCCTCCGTCATGGAGGCTATTGCGGAAGAACTGGCCTTCGGCGAAGGATATGGGCTCCATGTCAAAGCCACTCTCCCGATGGTCCATCGCCCTCGCCACCGCCCTCACCCTCGGCAGCGCCGCCGAGGCGCAGAGGCTGATCTCCGTCGCCACCCTCGCGCCGAGCGGCTCGACGTGGATGCGCGGCCTCGACGCGGCCAACCGCGAGCTGCGCCGACGCACCAACGGCGCGGTGGCGCTGCGGTTTTACCCAGGCGGGGTGCAGGGTGACGAGTCCGAGGTGGTGCGCAAGATGCGCCAGGGCAGGCTCGATGGCGCGGTCGTCACGGGCACCGGCCTCGGGCTCATCCATCGGCCGACCCTGGCGTTCATGCTTCCGGGCATGTTCCCCAACGAGGCCGCGATGCAGCGCTCGCGCACGGCGTTGGGCCCGGAGATCGAGCGGCAGTTCGACACCAACGGTTTCGTGCTGGTGTCCTGGGGCGTGGGCGGGAATCCCCGGCTGTTCTCGCAGCGCGCCATCCACAACCCCGGCGACCTCCGGCAGGTGCGCCCGTGGATCTGGCGCGACGACGTGATCCTCCCGGCGCTGTACGGCGAGGCCGGCGCGCAGGGCGTGCCCCTCGCCCTCCCGGAGGTTCTCGGCGCCCTCCAGACCAACCGCATCGACGCCTTCATCGCGCCGCCGCTCGCGGCCCTCGCCCTCCAGTGGTCGACGCGCGCGAGCTTCGTCTCCGAGGGCGCCAACAGCTATAGCGTCGGCGGCATCGTCATCTCGCGCCGCGCCTGGAACACCCTCCCCCCCGAGCAGCAGACCACCACCCGCGAGGTGATCCAGCAGTTCAACACGCTGATCGGTCGCAACGTCGAGCGCGACGACGCGAGCGCGCTGCGGGCGATGACCACCCGCGGCATCCAGCAGGTGACCTACACCGCGGCCGAGCGCACGCAGTGGGCGGGCCTCTTCGAGCGCACCCGCGCCCGCCTCGTGGGCACCGTCTCCGACGCCGCCTGGATGCAGCGCGTCCGCACCGGTCGCTGACCGCCGATCGACAGCGTCAGCTCCTGCGAGGCGCTCACCCCACCCCGCCCTCCAACAAGCGCTCGATGTGCATCGCGACCTCCGGGTCCCGCTCCTCCGTCCACCCGAGGTAGAGCCGGGCGCGCGCGTCCTGCGAAGCGGTGCGAGCGACGAGGCCGCCGCGATGCGCACCGAGGCGTCTCCGTGCCCTGGCGCCTCGTACTGAAGCTCGATCGCCTCCGCGGGCGCCGACGCGGGCGCCATCGCCAGGGCCTCGAGCGCCAGCATCGGTCGGCCGCTCCGCGCGAGCGGGTGGAGCCACGGACCCGGGACCGATGGGCTGAGCGCGTGCAGCGCCACGATCGGCACGGACGCATCGCGAGACTGCAGCGCGAGGAGCGCGTCGACCAGCCCGGGCGTCGCGGCGGGATCGCGGAGCGCGGACCCCACCTCGATGGCGGCCCGCTCGCGAGCAGGTCCTCCAGCAACGCTGCGGGGTCGAGCACCAGGGTGACACCCTCGTCGCCGAGCTCCGCCGCGCCCGCGAGGGCTCGCAGGTCGCGAAGGCCCCGGCCCAGGGGCTTGATGACCACGTCGCGCCTGGACACGATGCGGTCGACCCTCACCCCCACGACCCTCGCCCCCCCGGACGGGAGAGCACGTCGATCCGCTCGCCCGGGACCTCCGGCGGACCCGCGGAGAGCTCTGGCGTAAGGACGTCCACAGTGACGCGCTCGAGCGCGTTGCGCACCGCTGCCGCCGGCGCGCTCGTCGCCAGCAGCACGTCGACCTCCATCTCGTCGCCAAGCACCTCGCCCGTCGGCAGGCAGCGGATGACCTCGCCGAGCTCCGCGGCCCGCGCCCGCGCCGCCGCGAGCGCCGCGTCGATGTGGTCGAGGGAGCAGCGCACACGCACCGCGAATCAGCCTCGGGCGCGCCCGCGCGCATGGCAGCGACCCGGCCGGCGAGCGCCGCGGTGGCGTCGTCGAGGAGCGCGTGCACGTCGGCGTCGAGGTCCTGGGCCTCGGCGAAGAGCTCCTCCTGCGCGCGCGCGCCCAGCGGCGACGGGGCGCGCATCAACGGAACGGGCGCACCGCGTCCAGCAGCCGCGCGGGCGTAAAGGGCTTCTGGAGCCACGCGTCGGCGCCGCGGTCCATCACGAAGCGCTGCACGGTCACGGTGATACCGGAAGCGCGGCCGGGCCCTATCGCTCCGGCGAGCGATCAGGTGACCGAGCGTGGGATCGGGGGGCGAGGTACTTCATCGGCACCCTCGGCCGCGCGGAGCTCGCCCAGCCTCCGCAGGAAGCGGAACGTATAGATCCCCGAGCCGTGCCCGTCGCCCCAGGTGAACTGCAGCGCGTACGCGCCCACCTCCTCGATCGAGGCGATCTCGGAGTTCTGCCCGGGGATGAACTTGATCTCGCCGGAGTGCCCCTGACATCCGGCGCAGGGGCAGTACCCCCGCATGAATCCGTTGGGCAGCACGCTGGTGTGCCCATCGGCCCAGTCGATCTCCAACACCGTGGCGCCCACCGGGGCGCGCACCATCGTCGGGGTCGTGGACTTCGGGTCGGGGGTGGTCATGGGCTGTTTACGTCGTGGGTAAGGCCGCGGGGCGATGGTCGAGGCCTACGAGGAAGATCTCGACGCTCTCCTTGCGGGAGGCCTCGGGCTTCATGACCTTCACGGTGGCGTAGCGCTCGCGCAGACGCTTGCGCACTGCCTCGAACTCGCTGCCCTGGAAGATCTTCGCCACGAAGTGTCCGCCGGGGCGCAGCGCGCGGTCGGCGATGGTCATCGCGCGGTCGACCAGCTCGGCGGAGAGCGCGGCGTCGGCCTCCCGCATGCCGGTCGTGTGGGGAGCCATGTCCGAGACCACGAGGTCAAAGGGCCCGAGCGCCGCGAAAGACTCCAGCGGCGCCGCCAACACGTCGAGCTCGACCGCCTGCACCGTGGCCGGGACCGAGACGCCGAGGGGCGTGAGGTCGACCGCAACGATGCGGCCCTTCGGCCCGATGCGGGTGGCCATCCACTGCGTCCAGCTCCCCGGGGCGGCCCCGAGGTCGAGGACGTGGAGCGCCGGTCTCAGCAGCTTGCAGCGGCGGTCGATCTCTTCGAGCTTGTAGACGGAGCGGGCGGCGAAGCCCTCTTTGTGGGCCCGGGCGGTGAACGGATCAGGCTTGCCGCCGGGCTTCACGGAACGGACAGATCAGGCGTGGCGGCCGTTCTTGATGGCGCCGCGGACGGTGACGATGCCCTCGGCGGCGCCGGGGACCGCGCCCTCGATGAGCACGAGGTTCTGGTCGGCGATGACACGGACGACCTTGAGGTTCTGCATGGTCGAGCGGGTGTTGCCGTGCTGACCGGGCATCTTCTTGCCCGGGAGCGTGCGACCCGGGGTCATGTTGGTGCCGATGGAGCCGCCGTGACGGAAGTACTCGTGGGTACCGTGCGACGACACGAAGCCCGCGAAGTGGTGGCGGCGGATGACGCCCGAGAAGCCGCGGCCGATGGTCGTGCCGCTGACGTCGACGAACTGACCCTCCTTGAAGAGGTCGGCCGCCGTGAGGACGTCGCCCTCGTTGTACTTGGCCGCGTCAGCAGCGCTCAGGCGGATCTCCTTGAGCGTGCGGGGATAGACCTGGATATCGTGGCCCTGCTTGTTCTTGGCCGTGCGGGCCGGGGCCTTGCTCTTGTCGTAGTAACCCTGGAGCGGCTTCGAGGTCAGCTTGGCGCGGCGCTCACCGAACGCGAGCTGGATCGCGGTGTAGCCGTCCTTCTCCTCGGTGCGCTTGCGCACGACCACGCAAGGACCCGCCTCGACCACCGTCACGCGGGCGACGTTGCCGGCCGCGTCGAAGACCTGCGTAAACCCGAGCTTCTTACCAATCAAACCAGGAAGAGTGTTCATGAGTTGCCCTGTAAACCTTCGGAGGGCGCGGACTATACGGAGATCGATCGGGCCGTCAAGACGCTCCCACGCTCGCGGGCAGCGGCACCACCGCCCGGCGCGTCACCACCGCGTCCCGGACGCTCGCCAGCACCGTCGCGCCATCCCACACGATCGCGCGCGCCAGCATGGCGGTGGGCGCGACGACCGCGCCCGACCCGATGATCAGCGGTGATGAGAGCCCCGCGCGGGCGATGCCCGGGGGCGCGACGATGCCGTCGCCGGGGGCCGCGACGCCGGGCCAGCGCAGCGCGCCCGTAGCGAGCGCGAAGTTCACCGCGGCGTACTGATCGAGGGTGCCGAGGTCGAACCACGGCCCGTCGTCGAGGACGCCCGCGACGACCTCCCCGCGCGCGAGCAGCCGGCGCAGCGTGTGCCGCACCACGCAGCCCTCGGCGGGCAGGTCGTCGGCCGCCGAGCGCGAGACCACGTACACGCCCGTGAAGACGCAGCGCCGCGTGGCGACCTCCGCCCTCGGTCCCTCGTCCAGGATGCGACGCACCCTCCCCCCGGCGTCGAGCTCGATGGCGCCGAGGGCGGTCGCCCGCGGGTCTTCGCGGAGCACCATCGTCACCCGCGCCCCGAGCGCCCGGTGGGTGGCGAGGGCCCCCGCGAGGTCGGGGCGCGCCAGCACGTCGCCGTTGAACACGACGAAGTCGTCGTCGAGGTGCGGCAGCGCGTGGCGGATGGCGCCGCCAGTGCCGAGCAACGTCGCCTCGCGGAGCACGGCGAGCGACAGGGCGCGCGCGGCGCACAGCGGCGCGAGGGCGGGCTCGATCTGCTCGGCCAGGTGGAAGGCGTTGGCGACGATGCGCCGCGCGCCCGCCGCCGCGAGGTGATCGAGGGCGAAGGCCGCGAGCGGCCGGTCGAGCACCGGCACCAGGGGCTTCGGACGCTCCTCGGTGAGGGGTCGGAGGCGGGTGCCGAGGCCGGCGCAGAGCAGCAGGGCGTCCATCGGGGCGACGGCGTACCGCGAGTCCAGGGGCCGCGGCGACATTCGGGCGACGCCGAGTGTTGCGCAGGCCCCGGGACGGCCACTATGAAGCCACGGAACGTGGTCAGCTCCGCACTCAGACCGGGACTTATGGTCGACGATCGCTGGGAGCTCCTCAGTCCCCTCGCGACCGGGTCGAGCAGTGAGGTGTTCGCGGCGCGCGAGCGCGGCACCGGCCGCGACGCGGCCGTCAAGGTGATGCGCAGCGACCTGCTCGGCGACGAGGTGGCGGTGAAGCGCTTCGAACGCGAGGCGCGGGCCACCGGGTCGATCGCGCACCCCAACGTGGTGCGGGTCATCGCGCACGGGCACCACCGCGGCCGCCCCTACCTCGCGATGGAACTCCTCCGCGGCGAGACCCTCGAGTCGCGGCTCGCGCGGGGGCCCGTCGCCCGGGCGCAGTGCCTCACTGTTGTGGCGCAGATCGCCGCCGCCCTCGACGCCGCCCACGCCGCCGGGGTGATCCACCGCGACCTGAAGCCCGACAACGTGTTCCTGTTGGAGGGCGACGCGGTCGCGGTGCGGGTGCTCGACTTCGGCTACGCCAAGCTCGCCGATCACCTCATCGGCGACGCGAGCCTCACGGCCGCCAACGCCCTCCTCGGCACGCCCCTCTATATGGCCCCCGAGCAGGTGCAGGCCTCCCGCGAGGTCGACGCGCGGGCCGATCTCTGGTCCCTCGGGGTCATCGCGTACGAGCTGGTGGTCGGGCGGGCGCCCTTCCCCTCGACCAACGTCGCCGACCTCTTCGTCGAGATCCTCGCGCGCCCCATCCCGCTGCCCTCCGCGGTCGACCGGTCGCTGCCCCGGGGGCTCGACGCCTGGACGGTCCGCGCGCTCGCCCGCGCTCGCGAGGAGCGCTACCCCACCGCGACGGCGCTCTCCGAGGCCCTGGCCGACGCCGCGCGCCCCTCCCGCCGGCCCTGGGCTCTCGCGCTGGCGGGCGTGGTGGTGGCCGCCGTCGCGCTCGCGCTTGCGGTCGCCCGATCGCGGTGATACCCGGCGCTTCATGCGCATCGTGGTCGTAGGTTCGGGTTACGTGGGCCTCGTCGCCGGGACCGGCTTCGCGGAATTTGGCAATACCGTCGCGTGCATCGACAGCGACCGGGGGAAGATCGAAGCCCTCCTGGAGGGGCGCATCCCGATCTACGAGCCGGGCCTCGAGGAGCTTGTGCGCCGCAACGTCGTCGAGGAGCGGCTCTCCTTCAGCACCGACCTCGCCGCGGCGGTGGAGGACGCCGAGATGGTCTTCATCGCCGTGGGCACGCCGCCGAAGGAGGACGGCAGCGCCGACCTCCGGCACGTCCTGGCGGTGGCCGAGTCGCTGGCGGCCCTGCTGAAGCGCGACACCGTCGTGGTGCTCAAGAGCACCGTGCCCGTCGGCACCAACGACCTCGTGCACGCCCTCTTCGTCGAGCGCGCCAGCGTGAAGGTCTCGGTGGTCTCGAACCCCGAGTTCCTGAAGGAGGGGGACGCGATCAACGACTTCCTCAAGCCCGACCGGGTGCTCCTCGGGGTGCGTGACGAGCTCGCCCGCGCGGCGATGCGCCGCCTCTACGCGCCGCTCCAGCTCAACCACGACCGGCTGCTCTTCGTCGACCCGCGCTCGGCGGAGATGGCCAAGTACGTCGCCAACGCGATGCTCGCAACGCGCATCTCGTTCATGAACGACATCGCGCGCCTCTGCGAGGCCGTCGGGGCCGACGTGGGCGCCGTGCGCAAGGGCGTCGGCAGCGACCAGCGCATCGGGTCGAAGTTCCTGTTCCCCGGCGCGGGCTACGGCGGCAGCTGCTTCCCGAAGGACGTCTCCGCGCTCATCCACCTGGCCGACCGGCACGGCGTCGACCTCTCGCTCGTGCGCGCCACCGAGGCCGTCAACGCGCGCCAGAAGGGCGTGCTCTTCGAGAAGCTCTCGCGCCAGGTCGGCCCGCTGCGCGACCTCCGCATCGCGCTCTGGGGCCTCGCGTTCAAGCCGCGCACCGACGACGTCCGCGAGGCGCCCGCGCTGCAGCTCATCGCGCAGCTCGTCCAGGCCGGCGCCGAGGTGCGGGTGCACGACCCCGCCGCCCGCGCCACGGCCCGCGCCGCGCTGGGCGAGCTCGCCCACCGGGTGATCTTCGTCGAGCACCCCTACGACGCGACCGTGGGCGCCGACGCACTCGTGCTGGTCACCGAGTGGCAGGAGTACCGCTCGCCGGACTTCGCCCGCCTCGGCGCGCAGATGCGCCGCAAGGTGCTCATCGACGGGCGCAACGTGTGGGCGGCGCTCGAGCCCGAGGCGCAGGGCTTTACCTACGAGGGTATCGGCCTCGGACGGCGCTAGGCGGGGCCGTGTGGTAGGTTCGACCACGTCGGACCGCTTGAAGGAGGCAAAGAAGCCATGGCGACTGCGCGCGAAGAGAAGAACAAGGAAGCAGCGAAGAAGGGCATCGTCGCCGCCGCGACCGCCGCGGGCTCCGTCGCGGTCATCGTCGCGGGCGCCCCGGTCGCGGGGGCCGTCGGCCTCGGCGTCAGCGCTGTGCTCGGCTACCGCTGGGTGAAGTACCGCATCGACCACTCCATCCGCTTCTGATCTCCCGGCACATCACGGGGCGCGATAGTCGCCTTGACCCTCGCGGAGCGTGCGTGTAACCGTCGCCCGCCCTATGAGGTCCCCACAGCGCTCCAGCTCCGGTTTGTCCCTCGCGAAAGAACGTTCCCGCGGCCGCTGGATGGCGGTGCTGGTGGCGTTCATGCTCGCGGTCGCGGCGCCGAAACTCTACGCGCAGGTCCGCCTCGCGGTGGTCGACATGCAGCGCGCCATCCTCGAGACCGAGGAGGGCCGCCGCGCGAAGAACCAGCTGAAGAAGCTCTTCGAGTCGCGGCAGGAGCAGCTCAACGACCGGCAGGAGGCGCTCAAGCGACTCAAGGCCGACCTCGAGAAGCAGCAGCGCGTGCTCGCCCCGGCGGCGATGCAGAAGCGCATGAATGAGTACCAGGAGCAGCTGGTCAGCCTCCAGAAGAACTACATGGACTACCAGCAGGAGCTTGCGCAGCGCGAGGCCGAGCTGACGAAGCAGATCCTGATCAACCTCCAGGGGGTCGTGCGCCAGCTCGGCACCGCCGAGGGCTACACCGCGATCTTCGATCAGAGCGGCATCGTCTGGGCGCCGACGCACATCGACCTCACCGACCGCGTGATCGCGGAGTTCAACCGCGTGCACCCGGCGGGCAGCGACGCGGCGCCCACCGCCGAGGGCGACGCGGGCACCCGCCGGCCCGCCGGCGCCCGGCCTGCCGCGGCCGGCACCAACCCCCACCCCCGTGGTCAGCAGTGATGACGCTCTCAAACCAGCTTGGAGGACTCTCGATGAATCGATGGATGGCGGCCGCGCTCAGCGGCGCGGTGATGGTCGGCTGCGGCGCCTCGAACGACGGAGTGACCGCGGCCGACAGCGGCACGGTCGCCGACACGGGCGTCGGAGCCACGGTCGACGCGGGCACCCCGACCGACCAGGGCTCGGCGACCACCGACCGTGGCTCGACCACCGACCGTGGCTCGACGACGCGCGACACCGGCCCCTCGGCCAACTTCGGAACGTGCGGCGAGGCCGTGGCGCGCCAGGTGTGCATGTGCGGTCAGACCGACAACGTCTGCCAGAGCCGGGCCCTCGGCGGCGACATGGGCTGCGCGCAGTGCCTCATCGAGAACCAGGCCGCCTGCTGTCCGACCCAGGCGATGGCGCTCCAGACCTGCATCATGGCCGCCAACGACACCTGCATGGGTGACCCCGCCTGCCTCCAGCGCACCTGCATGACCCAGGTGGCCGCGATGCAGACCTGCCAGATGAGCCGCCTCCAGATGGAAGCCATGGCCGGCTCGGGCGCGTGCCTCTCGGGCTACATCGGCTGCATCGGTGTCCTGGCCCAGGGCTTCGGCTCCTGCCCCTGACCGCGTCCCGCTAGCGGTGCCGCACCGCCAGGTGCGCGTAGGCCCGCCACCCCTCCTCGATCATCCCCCGGTCTGCCTCGGTGAGCCGCCGCACCTTCTTGGCGGGGCTCCCGAGGTACAGCCACCCCGACTCCAACCGCGACCGCGGCGTCACCAGCGACCCGGCCCCGACGACGACCTCCGACTCGATCACCGCGAGGTCGAGCACGATCGCGCCCATGCCCACCAGCACCCGGTCGTGGATGGTGCAGCCGTGCAGGATCACCCGGTGCCCGACGGTCACCTCGTCGCCGATGCTCGACGCTGACAGGCCGGTGGTGCCGTGCACCATCGTGAGGTCCTGGATGTTGCTTCGCGCGCCCACGCGGATGGGCATCACGTCGCCGCGCAGGACGGCGCCGTACCAGATCGAGCTCCCGGGGCCGACGATGACGTCGCCCACCACCACCGCGGCGTCGGCCACGAAGGCGTCGTCGCCCAGGGACGGGCTCACCCCTTCGTAGGGCCGCAGCAGTCCGCGGACGTGGGCGGTCAAGCCTGCACCAACGGCAGCGCGATGCGCCGGTGGGTCTGCGCCACCCGGGGCGGCGCGGGGCGCTTGATGGCGTCGAGCCGGCCCTCCAGCGAGTGCTTGTTGGCGCGCGCGACCTCCGCGACGACCACCGCGCCCGCGTCGAGCCCGGCGCCGCCGGGGAGATGCACGATCTCGTTGCGGCGGGTGCGGCCGACGCGGGTGCTCGCCCCGGGGCGGCTGGGCCCCTCGATGAGCACCTCGACCCGCGCCCCCACCATCGACGCGAGGTGGGCCCGCGTGAGCCCCTCGCTCACCTCGAAGAGCGCCAGCAGGCGGGTCTGCTTCTCCTCCTCGCGGACGTCGTCCTCGAGGCGCAGGGCCGGGGTGAGCGGGCGCGGCGAATACTTGAACCCGTAAAGCGCCGTGAAGCCGACCTCGCGCACCAGCGAGAGCGTGAGCTCGAAGTCCGCCGCGGTCTCGCCCGGAAACCCGACGATGATGTCGGTGGTGAGGGTGAGCGCGGGGCGCGCGGCGCGCAGCGCGTCGATGCGGGTGACGTACTCCGCCCGGGTATACCGGCGGATCATGCGCTTGAGCATCCGGTCGGAGCCCGACTGCACGGGCATATGAACGTGGTCGGCGAGCACCGGGAGCTCGGCGTGCGCGCGCACGAGCGACGCCGTCAGATGGCGCGGGTGCGGCGACGTGTAGCGCAGGCGGTCGAGGCCCGGCGCCTCGTCGGCGATGCGGCGGAGCAGCGCGGGAAACTGCGACTCGTCGGGGTCGCGGTCGGCGTCGACCGGGGCCTCCGGGTCGATGAAGCTGTTGACCGTCTGGCCCAGCAGCACCACCTCGCGGGCGCCGCCTTCGACCAGCGCGCGCACCTCGCGGACGATGTCGCGCGCGGGCCGGTAGCGCTCTGGCCCCCGGGTGTACGGCACCACGCAGAACGAGCAGCGCTCGTCGCAGCCCTTCATGACCGTGACGTACGCGCTCGCCCCGACCCCGCCCTCCCGCACCTGGTTGGTCAGGAAGCGCGGGTCGTCGACGTCGAAGACCGTGCGCACCGCCGGGGTCGCCCCCAGCTCCGCGTCGCGCACCAGCGAGGGGAGCTCGGCGAGGTTGTCGGGGCCCACCACGACGTCGATGAAGGGCATGTCCTTCACCAGGCGCTCGCCCTCCTGCTGCGCGACGCAGCCGGCCACCACCAGCACCACGTCGGCCTTCTTCAGGCGACCGGCCTCGCTGCGCAGCTTCTGCTCGCCCTTCTCACGCACCGAGCAGGTGTTGAGGATCACCACGTCCGCGCCGTCGGTCTCCGAGACGATCTCGTAGCCCGCGGCGAGCATGAGCTCCTCGATCCGCTGCGAGTCGTGGACGTTCATCTGGCAGCCGAAGGTCACCAGGGCGAGGCGCTTGGTCATGGGGAGGGGTTCCAGCTTCGGGGCGGTGAAGGGCCGGAGGGTGTTCTGCCAGCCGCGAAGGGTCAAGCGAGTGAGCGCCCTCCCCTTGCGCCGCGCGGCCGCGCCCCCCGATGCTCCCCCGCGACGATGGCCCTCCTCCCTCCCCGGTGCGCCGCGTTCGCGCTCCTGCTGCTGGTGACCCCGCCCGCGTCGGCGCAGCCGTGGCTCCGCCGCGCCCCGGCGCGCCCCCCGCCCGCCGCGCCCACGCTGCTGCTCGACGAGCGCCCGGCGCCCGGTCGTGTGCTGCTCCGGCTCCGCTCCCCCGCCCGTCCGCAGCACGTCGTCATCGAGTCGCGCGCCGCGATCACCTCCGCCGCGGCGCCCGGCCCCGTGATCCGGGCCGCGGGCGCCTGCGACACCCCGTGCCACCTATGGGTGCCGCCCGGAACGCTGCGCCTCCGGAGCACGGCGCCGGGCCTGCGTGCGACGGACCTCGACATCGACGTCGCGGCCGCCACCTCGCTCGAGATGCGCGCGCCCTCGAGCGCCCTCTTCAACATCGGCACCGGCCTCACGGCCCTCGGCGCGACCATGATGATCGCCACCGCCTCGGTGGCCCTCGCGCAGCAGATCGAGGGCGTCGGCGCCGCCGATCAGCTACGGCCGACGATCGCCGTCCCCCTCTCGTTGCTCGGCGCGCTGCTCCTCGGCGGCGGCATTCCGCTCCTGGTCGCACACCGCACCGGGTACCGCCGCGCGCCCCTGCGCTGAGCGCGCTACGGCATGGGCTCGGCGAGCAGCCGCTCGATGGTCTGCGTGAGGGCGCCCGGGGCCTCGGTGCCGACGGTGACCTCGCGGATGTGCCCGCCGCGGTCGACCACCACCATCGTCGGCAGGTTGTGGACGGCGTAGCTGCGCATCGCCAGCGTGTTGGAGACCAGCGTGTAGCGGATGTTGAGGCGCATGCCGACCGAGCGCGCGACCTCGACGGGCTCGTCGGTGAGACCCAGCACCGTGAGCCCCTGCGCGCGGTACCGCTCGGCCATCTGACTGAGCACCGGCATCATCATGCGACACGGGCCGCACCAGCTCGCCCAGAAGTCCAGGATGACCACACGCCCGCGGAGCTGGGAGAGGTCGACCGGGTCGGTGCCCATCGCCACCGTGCTCGCGCCGAGCGCGGGCGGCGGCTGTCCGACGCGCAGCCCTCCCTGGGGAGCGGCCTCCGGGGGGGCCTCCAGGCGCGCCCGAAGCGGAACCCGGCGGACGCCGCGACGCACGACGATCGCGTACTCGGCGCCCGACCCGGCCGCGCGCACCGAGGTGGTGAACGCCTCGACCGAGCCCGGCGCCACCCCCTGCGAGAGCACGATGACGTCACCGACGACCAGGCCCGCGCGATGGGCGGGGCTGTTGGGGATCACCCGCTCGATGCGCAGCCCGGCACCCGCCGGGAGCGCCCGCAGCCCGGCGCCGAGGAAACCCGGCGGGGCCTGGGTGGGCCGCGGGTCGGCCATCGTCGAGGACGAGGCCATCGCCAGAACCACCCCGACCCACGCCGCCGCCCACCGCACCTGCCTCGATCGCGTCATCGGGGCCACGGTGCGGCGTTCGCACCGGGGCCGTCAAGCGCGGGCGCGGTATGCTCCGCGGGTGATGCGTCCCAGACGAAGCGGCGGGCTCCCGGTGCTGGCGCTGGCCTCGATCGCGCTGCTCGGCCTCGACTGGCCCGGGCAGGGGGCGGCGCGCGCGGCGGAGTTCGCCCGCACCGCCAGCGCTACGCGGCGCGTCGAGCTGCTGCACCTCCTGGCGCCCTCCCCCGAGCCCGAGGCCCGCGCGGCGCTGGCGTCTGCCCTCGTCGACCCGGAGGTCATCGTGCGGGAGGCGGCCCGGGGCCTCGCGACGAGGCACCCGTCGGACGTGCTCGTCCCTGCGCTCCTCCGGGTGCTCGAAGACCCTGACGCGGACGTGCGCACCGAAGCCCTCGACGCCCTCGCCGGCGCCCGCTCGCCGGACGCGCGCCGGGCCATCGAGCGCGCCCTCTCAGACCGCAGCCCCGCGGTCCGCGCGCACGCCGTGATCGCGCTCTCCAGCGCGGGCGCAGACGCGGTGGTGGCCCTCCTCGATCGGGTGCACGACCCCGAGGGCGACGTGCGGGCGGCGGCGGCCGAGGCGCTCGGACGCATCGGCGACCCGCGCGCCACGCTTGCGCTGGTGGGAATCTCGCAAGACCCGATCCCCGAGGTGCGGCTGGCCGCGACCCGCGCCCTCGGAGCGCTCAGCGGCGAGGTCGCCGTGCGGGCCCTTGTCAGCCTCGTCCACGACGCCATGCCCGACGTGCGCCTCGCGGCGCTGCGCGGCCTCCAGCAGCACCCCGACCCCGCGACGGTGCCCACCCTCGCGGCGCTCGCGCGGCCCGAGCGCTCCGCCTCGCTCGCGGGTCGCGACGACCTCGCGCGCGCTGCCATCGCGGCGCTCGGCGACATCGACACGCCCGAGGCCCGACGAGCCCTGCTCGAGCTGGCACTCGATGCACGAGCGGCCCGCACCCGCGATGCGATCGCCGCGCTCGGCGCCCACCCCGAGCGGCTGCGTCACGATATGGGCGCGATCCTTCCGCGGCTGCACCGGGACAACGTCGGGGCGCTCGCCGATCTCCTCGGGCACGTCGGGGGCGACGACGTGGCGACGGCCCTCCTCGACCTGCTGGGTCGCGCCGATCCCAGCCCCAGCGCAGCGAACGCCACCGCAGCGATGCTCCGCGCGCTCGGCCGCTCGGGCTCCGACCTCGCGCTGCGGGCCCTGCTCGAGCGCCTCACGAGTGCGCCCGCGCCGGCCTCCCGTGCCCGTGCTGGTGGCTGCGCGCGCGGTGCGATCGAAGCCGCCCTCCTCGACGCCCTCGCGCTCTGGGCCGACGCGCGCCAGGGCCTCGACCCGCTGGCCCTCGACCCCCTGGCCGAGGCGCTCCAGCGGCTCGACCCCTCGTGCCGCCCGCAGCTGGCCGCGATGATCCGCCTCCTCGGACGCACGGGCAACCGCCGCGCGGCGTCCGCGCTCGTCGCGGTCCTGCGGCACCCGGACACGACGATCCGAGCGGCGGCGGCGGAGGCCCTTGGCCACGTCGCATCCACCGACGCGATGGGTCCGCTCGTCCTGGCGCTGTCCGACGAGGACGCCGCGGTTCGCGCCTCGGCTGCGGGCTCGCTGCGTGCGTTGCCCTCCGCGGCGCTGCTGCCGGCGCTGTCCCGCCGCTGGCGCGAACCCTCGCCGGTCGATCGCGGCGCCCTGCTCCTATTGATTGGTCACGCCCTGGGCGCCGAAGACCTCGCGCCCGAGGCCCGCGGGGCGCACCTCTCGCTGCTCGTCGACGCGGCCGCGCGAGGTCCGTGGCGCACCCGCGCCGCCGCGGTGCGAGCCCTCGGCGCCGCCGTCACGCACGCTGACCCGTCCGCGCTGCGCGCGCTCCTGCGCTACGCGACGGAGACCCGGCTCGCGCCCGTGGGAATCGAGGCGCTGGGAAACCTCCCGCCGGACCTGGTGACGCCCGACGTCCAGGCGGCGCTCGCTGCTCAGCTCGACGGCGCGCACGGGGCGTCCGTCCGCGCGGCGGCAGCGTGGGCCCTGCGAGCGGCCGGGGCAGACGCCGTCGAGCGGCTGCGCGGCCTCGTCGACCTCGGCGCGTCCCCGGTCGCGCACAACGCGCTCGCGGCCCTGACCCGCATTCACCCCAACGGCGACGAGGCGACCCGGTCGGCGCTGCGCGCGAGCATCCAGGGGCTCGTCGACCTCCATCCCGGGCCCGCCATGGTCGCCAACGCCTGCGCCGCAATCACACGCTTCGGCGGCTCCTGCCGCGGCGCGGTCGGCAACGCCCCGCACCCCACGGGCGACGCGGTGACCACGGACCTACGCGTCCTCGACCCGTCGCGCGAAGTCCATGACCGGGCGGTGCTGGTGCGCCTCGGGGATGGCGTTTCGGTCTCGGTAACGCCCGACTTCGATGGCTGGATCCGCGTGCGCGACGGGGCCGTCGGCGCACTCGAGGTGCTCGAGGCCGACGAGGGACTTCAGTAGACGCCGAGCAGGCTTACCCGCATCGCCAGGTCACGTCGCGACGCCACCTGCCGGTGCCGCAGGACGAGCCCGAGAGACACCGTCAGGGCCGGTGCGCCATCCCGAGCAGCCAGCGCGGCGATGGGCGGAGCCTGGACGGGCTCCGGCGATCAGAAGAGCTCGAGGTACATCGCCCAGGAGAGGGCAGCGAAGGTGGCGTAGCCGACGCCGGTATGCACCGTGCGGAAGGCCCGGCCCACGTCCGGGTCGCTGATGCGCGCGCCGATGATGCCGAGGATGGGCATGAGGATCATGCCGGCGCCGTGCACCCACGCGAGAGTCTTGTGGAGCCTCAGCGTGCTCGACGCCTGATCGTCGCCGACGGAGGCGCTGTCCGGGTCGGGCGCGGCGATCGCGAGGATGCCCGCCGTCGCGTAGAGCCCGGTCGTGAGAAACGACGACGCAAGGTGGAGCGCGCCCATCGTGCCCGACCCGCAGCCGAAGGCGCTGGGGTCGCTCGCGCACGCGCCGTCGCCAAACCACGTGGGGCGGTTGATGGCGAGGATGGTGCCGAGAGCCTCGGTGACGAGCAGCGAGCTCCACGCCGCGATGCCGAACGCGCGGTGGGTGCGCAGCAGCGAGGCGCGGCGGCGCATGACGTAGCGCGCCTGGCGGTCGGACTCCCGGCAGGTCTCACAGTCGATGTCGCAGGTCTCGCACGCCGCCGCCTCGGGCGCGGCGGGCGGCTCGGTGGAGGCAGCGGGAGCGGGCGCGGCGGTCGCCGGGGCGGGCGTCGCGTCGGTGGAGCGGGTCGCCGACTGGGCGAGCCAGCGGTTGCGGCGCTGCATCCCGCCGTCGAGGCCGTAGCGGGTGAGCCGCAGGCCGACGTCCATCGACCAGGCGGAGGGCGCGGCGGCATCTCCCTGGAGGGCGAGCGCGGCGGGCGGCGCCTCGACTGCGCGGAGCTGACCCGCGCCAGACATCGCGATCAGAAACAACGCGGCGGAACCGATCATGATGGGGTCTCCTCGCTCCTGCGTGAGCCGCGAGAAGGCCACAGCCGGACAGCGCCGCTCAAGCGAAAAGCCGGGCGCTAGCGACGCAGGGCGCGGACGCCGGCCTTGTGCACCTTGCCGGGCAGCTCGCGCCCCACCACGGCGGACGCAACCCGGCCTGCCTCGACGAGCTTGTCGAGGTCGATGCCGGTCTTGATGCCCATACCGTGGAGGGTAAACACGAGGTCTTCGGTGGCGAGGTTGCCCGCGGCGCCGGGCGCGTAGGGGCAGCCCCCGAGGCCGCCGACGGAGGCGTCGAAGGTGCGCACGCCGAGCTCGAGCCCGACGATGACGTTGGCGAGCGCGGTGCCGCGCGTGTCGTGGAAGTGCAGCGCCAGCCGCTGCGCCGGAAACTCCCGCAAGAACATCTCCACGATGCGCTTGGTCTGCACCGGCGTACCGATGCCGATGGTGTCGCCGAGGGATACCTCGTAGCAGCCCATCTCCAGGAGGGCGCGCGCGATCTCCACCCCGCGCTCGGGGTCGACCGCCCCTTCGTAGGGGCAGCCCCAGAGCGTGGAGAGGTAGCCCCGCACCCGGCGCCCGGCCGCCAGCGCCGCGGGCACCATCTCGCGGAAGACGTCCAGGGTCTGCGCGACGGTCTTGTTCACGTTCTTGCGGTTGTGGGTCTCGCTCACCGAGAGGAACACCGCCACCTCGCCGAGCTCCGTCGCGAGGGCGCGGTCGAGGCCCTGCTGGTTGGGGCACAGCGCGGAGAAGCTCACCCCCGGGGGGTGACCGAGCAGGCGGCACAGCTCGACCGCGTCGGCGAGCTGCGGCACCCACTTGGGCGACACGAAGCTGGTGACCTCGAGGCGCTTCAGACCCGCGGCGACGAGCGCCTCGATGAGCCGCACCTTCGCGGGTGTGGGCACCGTGACAGCCTCGTTCTGGAGCCCGTCGCGCGGCGACACCTCGTAGACGGACACCGCGTCAGGGAGCGACTCGAAGAGCGTGGATGGCATACGACCCCGTGATCGTACCGCATCCGGCGGCCGCGGCCCGCTGGCTTGACGCGCCCGATCGCGGGTGCGTACACCGTGCTCGCCCGCCGCGGGGAATCGGCCCCGCGCAGGCGCCCGAACGACAGGTCATGAAGGTCACCGCAGGTCAGCTCCTCAAGGATCGCAACCGCCTCCCCCCGAACACGGTCGCCGCGCTGGTCGACGGGCGCACCGTCGACCTGCACACGCCCGTGGAGGCGACCGAGACCACCGAGGTGAAGCCCATCTTCGCGGACGACCCGCGCGCCCTGCCGATCATCCGGCACTCGACGGCGCACGTGATGGCCGACGCGGTCCAGCGGCTCTTCCCGGGCACGAAGGTGACCATCGGGCCGAGCATCGACAGCGGCTTCTATTACGACTTCGACCGGCGGGACGGGCGCTTCACCGAGGACGACCTCGGGCGCATCGAGGCGACCATCAAGGAGATCGCGGCGGTCGACACGCCCTTCGTGCGCGGCGTGATGACCCGCGAGGAGGCCCGCGAGAAGCTCACGACGATGGGCGAGACCTACAAGGTCGAGATCCTCGACGGCATCCCCGCGGGGGAGGACATCTCGTTCTACCAGCACGGCGAGTGGATCGACCTCTGCGAGGGCCCGCACGTCCCGAGCACGCGCTTCCTCGGCGCGGTGAAGCTCACCTCCGTGGCGGGCGCGTACTGGCGCGGCGACGAGCGGCGGCCGATGCTCCAGCGCATCTACGGCACCGCGTTTCCGACGCAGAAGGCGCTCGACGCGCACATGCGCCAGCTGGAGGAGGCCCGCGCCCGCGACCACCGCAAGCTGGGCAAGGACCTCAAGCTTTTCATGTTCCACGAGTACGCGCCGGCGTCGCCCTTCTTCCTGCCGCGCGGGGCGCACCTCTACAACGCGCTCATCGCGTACATGCGCGATCAGTACGCTCGGCGCGGGTACAGCGAGGTGATCACCCCGCAGATCTTCGACAAGGCCCTCTGGGAGACCTCCGGGCACTGGGAGAACTACCGGGACAACATGTTCCTGGCGCTGGGCACCGACGCGCTCGAGCCCACCCGCGAGGGCCACGGCGTGCCCATGAGCGAGGTGTTCACCCTCGACGAGAAGGTCACCAGCGCGCTCGCGTCGGTGAGCTCGGGCTACATCTGCGGCTGCAAGGCGATGAACTGCCCGTCGCACTGCCTGATGTTCGCGTCCGATCGAAAGTCCTACCGCGACCTCCCGCTACGCATGGCGGACTTCGGCCGACTGCACCGCTACGAGCGCTCGGGGGTGACCCACGGTCTCTCCCGCGTCCGCACCTTCTCCCAGGACGACGCGCACATCTTCTGCACCGAGGAGCAGATGCCCGCGGAGATCGGCGAGTTCTTCGACCTCCTCGACGAGGTCTACGCCGACCTCGGCATGACCGACGTGAAGATCATGCTCGCGACGCGCCCCGACGCGGGCTACCTCGGCACCATCGAGTCCTGGGAACGCGCCGAGAAGATCCTCGGAGACGCGGTGCTCGCCAAGGGCCGCACCTTCGAGGTCGCCAAGGGCGAAGGGGCCTTCTACGGCCCGAAGCTGGAGTTCCACATCACCGACGCCATCGGGCGCTCGTGGCAGCTCGGCACGCTCCAGGTCGACCCCAACCTCCCCGAGCGCTTCGACCTCTCGTACATCGGCGCCGACAACACCGCCCACCGCCCGGTCATGCTGCACCGCGCGGTGCTCGGCTCGTTGGAGCGCTTCCTGTCGCTCTACATCGAGCACACGGCGGGGTGGTTCCCGGCCTGGCTCGCGCCCGAGCAGATCGTGCTGGTCACGGTCTCCGACAAGCACCTCCCCTTCGCCGAGTCGCTCGCGAAGCGCATGCGCCTCGCGGGCCTGCGCGTCGACGTCGACCCGAGCAACGAGAAGCTCACGGCGAAGATCCGCACGGCCTCCCTGCTGCGCCCGCCGTACATCGGGGTCATCGGCGACAAGGAGGTCGAGTCCGACGGCGCGACGCTCCGCAAGGGGCGCACGGACCTCGGGTTCCTCGCCACGGCCGACCTCATCGCGAAGCTCCGCACTGAGTCCGTCGCCCCGTCCCGCGCCGCCGCTGCCGCCGCCCTCAGCGGTTGATGTTCAGCACCCACTGACCGTTCCCGCCTCCTGGCAACGGACCGGTCCCCTCCGGGCGACCGTTGAAGCCCGACAGCACCACCGTCACCACCTGACCCTCCCGCAGCGGCGCGCTCAGCTGGCTCGTGTAGCCACCACCCGCGACGTCGTCCGAGCACGCGAGCTCGGCGCCCGCGCAGTCTCCGTCGCGCAGGTGCAGCACCGTGTCGTAGCCCGACCCCGCCGTGTCGAAGCGCCAGGTCCCCGCGGCGGGCGCGCGCCAGCGCAGGAGCACGTCGCGCCCCGAGCGCCCGCAGCTCGCGAAGAAGGTCCCCCCGGTGTCGCCGATCACCCCGCTCGCCGCGCCGTCGCCGGTCGCGCTCGCCAGGTCGCGATCAGGGCACGCGTCCGCCGCCTCGACGTTGAGCTGAAACGCCCCCGTCGCGGCCCCCTTCCCCTCGATGAGCAGCGTCAGACGCTCGCCCGCAGCGACGGTCACCCGCACCGCTGACTGCAACCCGCTCGCGTCGTCGTTGCATGCGGCCTCGGCGCCCTCGCACTCGCCGCGCAGCACCGCGAGCACCGTGTCGAAATCCCGCGCCGACCCGGTGAGGTCGAAGGTGTAGGCGCCCGCCCGCGGCGCCGTCCAGCGCACCAGGCGCTCGGGCGCTGCGCCGCGGCCACAGCTCGCCGAGAGTCGATGCGATGCGCCCGCCGTGGTGCCCGAGAACACCGCCCGCCCCAGCCGGGAGCCCGCGTCGTCGCGCGCGCAGGAGCACCGCGCCTCCGCCGCGCAGTCGGCATCGCCGCAGTCCACGCGCTCGTCGCCGTCGTCGTCGCGCCCGTCGGCGCACGCGGTCTCGTAGGCCACGCCGAGCGGCCGCCCGTCGAGCCGCCACGCAGCGGGCGGAGGCGCGCCGAGAAAGCGCATCACCGTCGGGTGCACGTCCATGTGCGACACGAAGCCCGCCGGCATGGTGGGCACCACCGTCGGGCCCGCGACGAAGAGCGGGATGTCCCAGTTGTCGGGGTTGAGCGCGCCGTGGCTCGTGCCGGCGCCTCCGTGGTCGGTGCAGACCACCACCAGCCAGCGCTCGCCCGCGATGGAGGGGCGCTCGACGATTGCGTCGAGGAGCGGCCGCACAAGTCGATCGACGCCCTCCAACGCCCCGCGGTACGCGGGGTTGGCCAGGCTGAATCCGCTCGCGTGCCCGGCGTGGTCGACGTCGTCGAAGTGGACGAAGTGCACGTCGTGCCCGGCCGCCCGCAGCCAGCGCGCCATCGTCGCCGAGACCGTCGCCCCGTCGCCGATCGCGCGCACGTCCACCGCCTCGGGCTCCACGATGCCCGCCACGATGTCGGCCCACTGCGACGCCACTGCCGTCCGGAGGCCGAGCGCCTCGTGGGCACGCCACACGAAGGACGGCCACGTGCGATCGCGCCCTGGGTATCCGCCGTTCGTGACGATGTGGTGATGATCGGGTCCGACGCCCGTGAAGATGGACGTCCAGCCCGGCCCCGACGACGTCGGGCCGGTGCGCTGCGCGCTCGCGTGGAAGCTCGCCGCCGCGTGCCGTAGCAGCGAGCGGAGTTCGGGCAGGGTCGCGCCCTCCATCGCGTCGCCCCGCACCCCGTCGATGCCGATGACGAGCACCTTGGGGGCGGCGTCGGCGCGCGCCGTGCCGAGGGCGCGGAGCTCGACGTCGACGAAGGTGAGCGCCCGTCCCGTCACGTCACGCACGCGCACCCTCCCCCGGTGTACCCCGCCCGGGACCAGCGCGCTCACGAGCTCGACCCGCAGCGCGCCCCCAACGAGGGCGCCGCGCGCCCAGGGGACGTCGGCGTCGACCGTGAGGCCCGCGCAGATGTTACCCTCCCAGGTAAGTTTCATCGTGCCCGAGGCTTCCTGACCGACCCAGAAGAACGCGACGCTGGGGACCCCGGGGCGAACCGCCGAGGCGCAGGACGCCGCGGGCGCGCCCCCGTCGCGGAGCCCCTTCGCTGCGGCCTCGGCGGCGGGCGCGTCGCGAGCCTCGACGATCGGGACCAGCTCGGCGACCGTCGCGTCGCGAAGCGCAGCCGGCGAGACGCCGTCGCCGCAGGCGCCGACGATCGCCCCCAGGATCCCGGCCATCAGGGCGCGCTTCATCATCCGGCAGAGGGTCGGTCCCGGGGCCGACGCGACGCAAGGCTCCAGCCCAGCTCCGCCGGTTGCTCGACGCGGCGGATCACCTCCGCCCGCACCGCGCGCGTGCAGGCTTGACGCCTCGCGCGAGGGCATGGTGTATCGAACCGGGTCCACCTTTACATCCTTTGGCGCGATCGATCGGGGCCCTCCCTCGCGTAAGTCCCCTTAAGCTGCAGAGGCTCGTCGCCGTGATGTCCCATCGAGTCGGTTCGTCGGCGCTCCGTTGCAAGGCGCTGGGAGTGGTCGCGCTCCTCTCGATCGCATGCAGCAACCCGCCGGAGGTGATCGTCCCCGACCCGATGGCCGACGCGCATGACGACGCCGACCCGATGGACGCCGTGCTCGTCGACGCCCCGGCGGACGACGCCTCCGCAGACCGTGCGGACACCCGGCAGCCGCGCGACGCAGACGGCCGCTGCACGACCAGCGACGACTGCGTCGACCTCGCCGGCACGCCCGCCTGCGACCTCACCGCCGGCCGCTGCGTGCGCTGCACCGCCGCAGATGACCGCTGCCCGGCGGACGAGCACTGCGACGACGGATCACACCTCTGCGTGCCGGGCTGCCGCAGCGACGAGGGATGCGGCGGCGGCGACGCCGGGCGCTCGCTCTACTGCAACGTCGCGACGCGCGCCTGCGTGGCCTGCCTGCGCGACGAACACTGCGTCCGCGGGTACTGCGTGGCGGGCGGCTGTGTGCCGTGGTGCGAGCCCGACCGCGGCTGCGGCGCGAGCCAGTCCTGCTGCAGCCGCACCTGCGCCGACCTCTTGACCAACCCGATGCACTGCGGCGCCTGCGACGCCGCGTGCCCCGCGGGGCCGCGCTCCACGCCGACCTGCACCAGCGGCGTGTGCGGTCAGCGCTGTGAGGCCGACTTCGCGAACTGCAACCTCGACTCGACGGACGGCTGCGAGGTCAACACGCGGGCGTCGACGAGCCACTGCGGGGCCTGCGGCAACGCGTGCCCCACGGGCGCCAACGCGTCGCCGGCCTGCGACGCCGGGCGGTGCGCGGTGACCTGCGCGACCTCCTTCGCCGACTGCAACGGGCGGTCCGAAGACGGGTGCGAGGTCGACACGCGGGTGACGGTCACCCACTGCGGGGCCTGCGGCGCGGCGTGCGCCACCGTGGCCAACGGGACGCCGGTATGCGCGCGAGGCATGTGCATGGCCTCCTGCGACGCGGGCTTCGCCGACTGCAACGGGCGCGTCGACGACGGCTGCGAGGTCGACACGCGCACCTCCGCGAGCAACTGCGGCCTGTGCGGCGCTGCGTGCCCGGCGCGGCCCAACGCCGCGGCGACCTGCACCGGCGCGGCCTGTCAGGTCACCTGCAACACGGGCTTCGCGGACTGCAACGGCCGCGCGGACGACGGCTGCGAGGTCGACACCCGCAGCTCGACGAGCCACTGCGGGCAATGCGGCATGGCGTGCGCGGCGCGGCCCAACGCGGCGGCGAGCTGCGTCAGCGGCGCGTGTCAGGTGACGTGCAACGCGGGCTTCGCGAACTGCAACGTGCGAGCGGACGACGGCTGCGAGATCGACACCCGCACGGCGAGGACCCACTGCGGCGCGTGCGGCGCGGTCTGCTCGGCGCGGGCCAACACGACCGCGGGGTGCAGCGCGGGAGTCTGTGCGCGGGCGTGCGTCGCGCCCTTCCTCGACTGCAACGGGCGCGCGGACGACGGCTGCGAGGCGGACATCTCCAGCGACGCCAACAGCTGCGGCGCCTGCGGCCGCGCCTGCGGCTTCTTGCAGGGCTGCGTCGCGAGCGACTGCGGCTTCGTGGGCCTCGTCGGGTACTGGTCCTTCGATGGCAACGGCAACGACCTCGCGGGGACGCGCCCGCTGCGCATCGTCGGGAGCCCTACCTTCTCGGGCGGGGTCTTCGGTCAGGGCCTGAGCCTCCCCAACAACGCCGCCCAGTACGCCGATCGTGCGATCAGCGACGCGGCGTTCGAGCTCGGGGCGAGCGACTTCACGCTGCAGCTCTGGGTGAACTTCAACGGCTCGACCGCCCAGCAGACGCTCATCGAACGCTGGGGTCCCATCGGTCCGGGGTGGACCTTCGGCCGCCTCGCCGACGGCTCGCTCCAGTGGTTCGGCGCCCCGAGCGCCGTGCTGACCACCGCGCCCCTCTCGATCGTCGACCGGGTCTGGCACCACGTGGTCGTGCGTCGTCGGGGCACCAGCTTCGCGCTCTTCTACGACGGGGCCTCCGTCGCGACCGCCACCAACGCGGTCGCCATACCGGCTCTCAGCAACCCGCTCATCGTCGGGCGGCGGTTCACCGGCATTGGCCCGCTCCCCCTCGACGGTCGGCTCGACGAGCTCGCGGTCTGGTCGCGCGCACTCACCAACGAAGAGATCGTTGGGATCTACAACGGCGGCGCCGGGCGCCCGATCATCCCCTGAGCCCTGCGGCCAGGGCTCTCGGATCGGGCAGGGTCAGGCGTCGTCGGGGAGGTACGCGATGGCGTGCACCAGGGCCACCAGACGTTCGCGCTGCTCGGGCGCGAGGTTGGTGAAGCGCACGCCGAAGCCCGGGTTGAGGTTCTCCCCGTTGGGTCGGTACGAATTGATCCACGCGACGACGCCCTCGAGGTCCATCGCCTCTTCGCCGGGGGCGGTGAAGCGCAGGCGAAGCGGTCGGTCGATGTCCGGGGGCGTGCGGCTGTGGATGAAGATCCCCATCTCCGAGATGTTGGTGATGTACGAGTAGAGGAAATTGTCGCCGTCGTTGCAGTCGACGTCCCAGTTGCCGACGTCGACGCGCACGAACGATCGCCGCTCGTTGCCGTCCGGCGGCACCGAAGCCCGGGAGAGTCGATCGCCTGGCAGGCCTTCGTCCTTCTTGTCGCCGCTCATGGTCGCCTCACCGCACGTTCACGCGAGCCACGACGACCCGGTTGTCGCGGTCGTGATCGCCGCCCTCCAACCGCATGCGATCGCCGCCATCGAAGAAGCCCAGGAACACCGTGTAGACCCCCGGGCGGTACGTCAACGGCACGTTCACCGTGATCTGGTCGTTGATGTAGTCGCCGCGCTGCCAGTGCCGCGTCGCGTACCGGCCGCCGACGCCCTCGTGGTCGCCGTTGATGCGCGGGCCCTGCCCGTCGGTGTGCACGAAGAGCTGCCAGTTGCGCGTCGCGTCGGCGATCACGTGGAAGTGGAAGGTCACCTTGAACGACCCGCCGAGCGGAACGTAGCTCAGCCCGTTGGAGTCGAGGTCGTACCCGATATACTCGTACGTGTTCTCGAACACCGACGGCTCGCGCGCGGCGTGGCGCATCCGCGGCCGGGCGGACTGCACCCAGGGCTCCAGCGGGTTGCGATTGGGGCGCCCCTCGAGGTCGCTCACCGCGACGAAGAGGTTGCTGTTGCTCGCGTCGGCGACCGGGATGTTCTGGTGGCGCTCCCGTCGGTACGAGCGATTGAGCGCCGGAAACACGTCGTTGCCGAGCACGAGGAAGCTCCGACGCGGGCCCGTGAGCCAGCGCACGGCGTCGTCCTCGGAGCGCAGGGTCTCCGGTACGACCTGGGTGTAGTAGCGCGTCGCCGGGTCGTCGCTCGGCCCGCCGAAGCGCGCGACGGGCTCGTCGCCATGGCGAAGCGTGCGGATCACCGCCCACACGCCGCGCGGCGACATGTGCTCCGAAAGCGCCACCACGAAGCCCTGGGTGTAGATGAGCGCCACCGCGAGCGCCGCCACCGGCACCCACGCCACGCGCGAGCCCACCAGCTTGTTGATGGGATTCTCGGCGCGACCGAGCCAGGCGAAGACGTTCCAGACCGCGATGAAGGCGAAGACCCCCGCGACGGCGCCGACGGGGGCGAGCGCGAGCGCCGTCATGGCGTCGCGGCCAGGCGTGGTGAGGGTCGGGATCGAGCGCACGCTGAGGCCCACCACCACGCAGACCACCGCCAGGCCCACGAGGATGCCGCGGAGGATCGACAGGAGGAAGCTGCCCACCGCCGGGCGTCCGCGCTCGGCCGACTCGGCGGCCATCGACTCGCGCGCCGCCCGCTCGACGTCGAGCGTCCAGGCGTACGGCCGACCCCAGGCGAAGGGCTCCACCCGCCCGGTGCCCTGGAAGAGCACCACCACCGACAACGCGAGGAAGAGCCCCGTCTCGATGATGTGGAAGCCCTCCGCCGGGAGCGGGGGCATCTCGCCGTGGGCGGCCCGCGCGGCGCGCACGTTGGCCGTCCACTCGCTGAACTTCATCGCGAAGCCCGTGGGGAAGGTCGGGCCGCCGTCGGGCAGCCCCAGCGCCGCGTAGGCCGCCTTCGGAAACTGCAGGAAGTCCCGCAGCATCAGGACCGTCAACAGCGCAGCGGCGACCGCCACGGTGCGCCACGGTGCGCGCTCGCGCTCGGCGTCGCGCAGCAGCACCGCGAGCCCGAGGGCGATCGGCGCCACCTGCACGAAGGCGCTCATGCCGAAGAGCTGCATGTGGAAGGTCTGGAGCGCGAAGCCGAGCGCGATCGCGAGGAAGGCCGTCAGGCGCATTCCGGCCTCGCGCCACGCGTCGGCCTCCTGGGCCTCGTCCTCGGGCAGCGTCGTGTCGGCCTCGCCGGCAGGCACTCGCGACGGCGGGCTTACCAGGCGAAGTAATCCGAAGGGGACCAGGCCCGTCCAGGGGAAGGTCGCGTGGGCGATCTGCTCGAAGAACACCTCGAAGGTCTGCCACTGCGTGGGCGCCGGCGACTGTGGCGACGCGCCGACCCAGTGGGAGTACCCGGCGAGCTCGCGCGAGGCGACCCGCACGCACACGATGGCGAGCACCGTTGCTGCGACGAACGAGACCGCGCTGGTGAGCCGGGTGAGGCGCGACTCCGACCCGAAGCGCAGCAGCCCCGCGAGCCCGACCGCGCCGAGCAGCGGCACCACCCCGAGCATTACGCCCGCCGAGCGGACGCCGAGGAGCAGGCCGATCGCCGCGATCGCCGCGCCGCCGAGCTGCCACCGCTGCGAGCGCCCCCAGAGCAGGAGCACGAAGCCCGCGAGCCCGAGCGTCGCCGCGCTCTGCGCCACGCCTCCGCCGAACATCTGCCGGGCGTTCATGAACACCAGCGGAATGGTCGCGTACGTGACGCCGACGTACGCGGCGAGCCGGCGATCGCCCGCGCCGCGCGCGGCGGCCATGAGCGCGCACGCCGAGACGAACGCCAGAAGCGCCGTCGGGAGCCGCCCCCAGAGTTCGGTGACACCGCCGAGGCGAAAGCCCAGCGCGACGGCGGCGACTTGCCCCGGCGGGCGATCGAGGGCGACGGTGCGGCCCGCGATGAGCTCGCGCGCGAGGTCGGCGACGTGGATCTCCGCGGGCTGCCAGATGCCGTAGCGCTGGAGCCCGAAGAGAAGGACGAGCACCGCTGCGGTGATCGACACGAGGTAGGCGACCCAGCGGTCGCTGGAGGTGTTCTTCATGGGTCCTCGGAGGGTCGAAATCGCGCGCACACTAGATCACCCCCGACGGCGAACACAACCGCCGCGGCGCGCGCGTCTCAACACTCGATGATGTTCACCGCGAGGCCGCCGCGAGCGGTCTCCTTGTACTTGGTGCTCATGTCCGCGCCGGTCTGGCGCATCGTCGCGATGACCTTGTCGAGCGACACCTTGTGCTTGCCGTCGCCCGCCATCGCGAGCCTGGCGGCGTTGATGGCCTTCACGCTCCCCATGGCGTTGCGCTCGATGCACGGCACCTGCACCAGGCCGCCGATCGGATCGCAGGTGAGCCCCAGGTTGTGCTCCATCCCGATCTCCGCGGCGTTCTCCACCTGCTCGGGCGTACCGCCCATGACCTCCGCGAGGGCGCCCGCGGCCATCGAGCAGGCCACCCCGACCTCCCCCTGGCAACCCACCTCCGCGCCCGAGATGGAGGCGTTCTTCTTGTAGAGGATGCCGATCGCCCCGGCCGTCAGCAGGAACCTCACCACGCCGTCGTCGTCCGCGTTCGGGATGAATCGACGGTAGTAGTGGAGCACCGCCGGGATGATCCCAGCCGCGCCATTGGTAGGGGCCGTCACCACCCTGCCCCCCGCGGCGTTCTCCTCGTTGACCGCCAGCGCGAAGAGGTTGACCCAGTCCATCACCTCCAGCGGATCGGCGCCGCCGCCAGGGTCGCACCGCAGCCGCCGGTAAAGGGACGACGCGCGACGACGCACCTTGAGCCCGCCGGGCAGGATGCCCTCGCGCTCGCAGCCCCGCTGCACACAGGCTGCCATCACGGCCCAGATCTCAAGCAGCCCGCGACGCACCTCGGCGGCCGGCCGCCACGCGCGCTCATTCTCGAACATCGCCGTGCTGATGGAGAGACCGCTCGCGCGGCAGACGTCAAGAAGCTCCTGGCCGGTTTCGAAGGGGTGGGGCACCGCGCAGCGCTCGACCGCGAGACCCTCGGCGACGCCGTCCTGGTTGACCACGAAGCCGCCGCCCACCGAGTAGTACACCCGCGCGGCGAGGGCCTTCCCGTCGGCCCCGAACGCCGTGAAGCGCATCCCGTTGGAGTGGAGCGGCAGCGTCTCCCGCCGGTGGAACACCAGGTCCCGCTCGGGCCGGAAGGTCACCTCCCGAGCGCCATGGAGGGCGATGCGCCCGGAGGCGCGCACCGCCGCGACCTGCTCGGTCACGCCATCGGGATCGACCGCCTCCGGGCGCTCCCCCATGAGCCCGAGGATGACCGCCGCATCGCTGCCGTGGCCCTTGCCGGTGTGACCCAGCGAGCCGAAGAGCTCGACCTTCACACCCGTCACCGCGCGGAGCGCGTCTCCCATGGCGAGAACCTCGACGAAGCGCCGCGCGGCACGCATCGGCCCCACGGTGTGCGAACTCGAGGGGCCGATGCCAATGCTAAACATGTCGAACACGCTGATGCTCACGCCGGGAGCTTACTCCCTCGGTCGCCCACAGCGCTCGCCGCGAGCGTCGTCCGCCTCGACCCTCGCGCCTGCGGGGTTGTATGGTCGAACCATGGCTGGTGATCTCGTTCGATTCGGCGTGGCGATGGACGCCGACCTGCTGCAACGCTTCGACGAGCACATCGGCGCCAAGGGCTACGGCAACCGCTCAGAAGCGCTGCGCGACCTCGTCCGGGCCGACCTCGTCAACGCTCACCTGAAGCGCGACGGCCTCGCGGTGGCGACGCTCACGCTGGTCTACGACCATCACGTGCGCGAGCTCTCCGAGAAGTTGACTGACATGCAGCACGACCTCGGCGAGCACGTGGTCTCCACGCTGCACGTGCACCTCGATCACGACCACTGCCTGGAGGTGATCGTCCTGCGCGGCCCGGCGGGACTCATCCAGTCCGCCGCCGACCGGCTGCTCGCCACCAAGGGCGTCAAGCACGGCCGCCTCGTCGCGACGGCTCTCCCCGAGAGGTCCCACCACCACGCCGACGACGAGCACGAGCACGGCGACCGCTGACGGGCGCTCACCCGCTCGACAGCGCCGCGTCCATCGCCCTGGCGCACCCCCGCGGCGTCGCCCCAGGCGCCCGCCCGAGCACGATGAAGCCATCGCCGTCGGCGTCCATCCGCCCGAGGTCGCTCGTCTGAATCGCCACGGAGCTCCCGAGGTTCATGAGGTCGACGATCCGCACCAGGCCCACCTCGCCACGCGGGACCTCCCGCAGCGTCACGGCGTCGACCATCGAGACACGGACCCAGGGCGGCACGCGGTAGCTCGCCCTCCCCTCACGCCGCGCCTCGTAGCCCTGGGAGCTGAGCTCGGTCATCCCATACTCGCCGAGCACGTCCGCCTCAACGAGCCCGAACGCCTCACCGATCATCCCGCGAAGCACACCCGGCTCGATCTCACGCGATCGCCCCTTGAATCCGCCGGTGGGCATCGCGACGCTACCCGGCGGTAGTCGCCAGCGCCGATCGCGTAGGGCGTCCAACAGGTGCACGAAGCTGAAGCTCGTACCGAGCAACGCCACTGGCATTCCGTCGCCACAGGCCGCAGTGACCACAGCCGCGACCGCTGCGGAATCGAGCGCTGCCCTTCGCACCACCCACGGATCGGTCGAGCCCTGGTGCCAGCGGGCGGCGAAGCGCGCGAGCATGAAGGACAGGGACGAGGTCGGCGCGAGGTCCTCGGGCTCTGCGAGGAGCAGGCAGCGATATCCGGAACAAGGAAGCAGCCACCTCGCCGCGGCAGTCTCGGCGGCTGCAGCGTAGAGCGAGAGGTCCGCGAACTCATGGCGTCCGTGGACCTCCTGCGTGGTCCCGCTGGTCTCGAAGACCCGCACGCAGGATGCCTCTGGGAAGCAGGCCACCCGCGCAACCTTGAAGACGTCCGTGGGTACGCCCGGAATCTCGGCGAGACAGCTCGGAGCGCGGTCGCCCAGCGCACCGCTCGCAATCCGATCGAGCACCGCGTTGCGCGCGCGCTGCCAGGCGAACACCGCGCACCCGAGCACCTCGACGGCGGTCGAATCGACCTGCTCCATCGGCCCGGCCGCGAGCGCCATCAGCCTCGCCCGCAGCCCCCTGCCCTCCTCATCGAGCCAGCGGCTCACGGATCTGGTGACTCCGCGAGCACCCCGGCGAGGTTGGCGCAGAAGTCCTCGATCTGCGCTTCGGTCAGGCAGGCGGGGGGCGTGAGGGTGAGCACGTCGCCGGCGACCCCACCCGTCAGCATCACGTAGCCTCTCTCAAGCATGGAGCGGCAGACGGCGAGCGCGCGACGCAGTCCGCCATTGATGGCCACCCCGACGAGAACGCCGGCGAAGGTCATTCGCCGCACCCCGAGCCCGGGCGAGCGAAGGGACGAGCGCAGCGAGCGCTCAAGCGAGGCCGCGCAGCGGGCGATCATCGCCGCGGTGTCGGGTCGCTGGAGCACTTCGAGCGATGCGATCGCGGCAGCGCACGCCAGGGGGTTGCCGAGGAAGGTGGACGTGTGGATGGCCTCACCGACCGGATGCCCCCACGCCGCTGCGACGTCCTCCTTGATGATCGCAGCGCTGATGGGCAATCCACCGCCGAGCGCCTTGCCGATCACCAGCACATCCGGGTCGCCCTCCATGGCGATGGACTGGAACATCCCCCCGGTCCGTCCGAGACCCGTGTAGATCTCATCAGCGACGAGCAGCGCCCCGTGTCGCCGGGCCATGGCAGTCAGGGTGGCAAGCGACCCTTCCGCCGCCGGCTCGACGCCCCCCCTCCCGAGGGTCGGCTCGATCAGCAAGGCGCCGGTGCGCCCCTCGGCGAGCACGGCCTCGACGTACTCCATCGCGCGGCCGGAGCCCGCCGCGGACGGGTAAGGAGCAAAGCGCACCGCGGGATTGAGCTGCCCAGCGAAGGGCTCCCGAAAGGCGAGCTTGTACCCGCAGGCTGCAAGCGCGCCGTAGCTCAGACCATGATAACCGCCCTCGAAAGCCAGCACGCCCGGGCGACCGGTCGCGAGCATGGCGGTCTTGAGCGCGGCCTCGACCGCGTCCGCGCCCGACAGGCCGAGGATCACCCGGGCAGGCCACGGAGCCAGCGCGGCGAGCCGACCCTCCAGGAGGATCTTCTTCGCCGAGGGGTATACGTCGCCGAGGGCATGGAGAAGCGTGCTCGCCTGCGACTGCACCGCGGCGACGACCTCCGGAACCCCGTGCCCGAGCAGCGCGACCCCGAAGCCCCCGGTCATGTCAACGTAGCGATTGCCATCCACGTCCACGACGTTGGCGCCGCGGGCCACGGCCCAGACGATCGGGTCATGAGACGAGCCGGTGAGCTCCTCCCGGCGACGCCGACGAGCCGTGAGACCTGGACACTCCGAGTTCGCGAGCAGATCGACGAGCGTGCGGGTCGCGTCACCGCCAGGACCGCTCGCGCGAATACTGGGGAGGAGATCACCGATAGGGGTAGGGAGGTCGGACATCGCAGACCCCCGCATGGACGCGAGGGCTCAACGGAGGGGCGGGGCGATCAGACCGCGGCGGGGGGCTCTTCGACCAGGCGAGACTTGGGCGCCTCGGCGCGCACGGCCTCGGTCACGGGGCTCACGGAGACGGCGGTCTTGGCGCCGACCTTCGGGTCGCGAACGACGAGTTCGATGAGGCACATCTCGGCGTTGTCGCCGCGACGGAACCCGGTCTTGAGGATGCGGGTGTAGCCACCCTTCCGGCCGATGAAGCGCGGGGCGATCTCACGGAACAGGTGCTCCGTAACATCGATGCGCTCGGCCTGACCCTCGACGATGCGAACCTGCCAGCGGGGCAGGTACGAACCGATCTCCCGCTTGAGCGCCAGGCGCTCCGCGGCGATCTTCGGATCGGAGACCGTCGCCGCGTTGGCGTCGGCACCGAGGCGGGCGACCTGGGTGATCAGCGGCTCGGCGATGCGCCGCAGCTCCTTCGCCTTCTGAACGGTCGTCTCGATCCGCTCGTGGGTGAACAGGTTGGCCGCGAGGTTCCTGAACATCGCATCGCGGCTAGAGCCGTCGCGGTCGAACTTTCGACCAGAATTCTGGTGACGCATGGCAGTAGTTCCTGGGGTTCAATCTCTAACAGGTGATCTCAGCCGTGCTCGGCCTTCCAGCGCTCGAGCAATCCCGGCCAGTTTTCGATATGCGTGCCCAACTGGAGGTTGAGCTCGTTGAGCTTGTCCTTGATCTCCTTGAGGGACTTGCGACCAAAGTTCTTGGTCTTGAGCAGGTCCGCCTCGGTCTTCTGCACGAGCTCGCCGATGTACGAAATGTTCGCGTTCTGGAGGCAGTTTGCGCTGCGCACCGAGAGTTCGAACTCCTCCACCGACTTGAACAGCGCGTCGTTGATCGGCTCCTCGCGCGTCGCCGACGGCATGGATACGACCTCGTCCTGCTCCTGGAAGTTGATGAAGATCTGGAGCTGCTCCTTCAGGATCTTCGCCGCGTAGGCGACGGCGTCCCGCGGGCGCACCGCGCCGTTGGTCCAAACCTCGAGGGTGAGCTTGTCGTAGTCGGTCATCTGGCCGACGCGGGCGTTGGTGACCGTGTAATTCACCTTACGCACGGGCGAGAAGAGCGAATCAATCGGCACCCAGCCGATCGCCAAGTTGGGGTCCTTGTTGCGCTCGGCGGGTACGTAACCGCGGCCCATGCCGACGATCATCTCCATCGAGAGCTTGCCGCCCTTGGAGACCGTCGCGACGTGCTGGTTCGGGTTTAGCACCTTGATGCCCGCCATCGCCTCGGTCTTGATGTCCCCCGCGAGGACAGCCCCGGGGCCTTCCTTCACCAGGCTCAGGGTGTAGCGCTTGGCCTCCGCGGCCTGAAACACCACCTCCTTGAGGTTGAGCACGATGTCGGTGACGTCTTCCTTGACGTCGTCGATCGTCGTGAACTCATGGAGCGCACCGTCGAGGCGCACCGCGGTGATCGCGGCGCCCTGGAGGGAGGAGAGCAGCACGCGCCGGAGCGAGTTGCCGATGGTGATGCCGAAGCCGCGCTCCAACGGCTCGCACACGAACTTGCCGTAGGACTCCGAGTGGCTCTCCCGGTCCTCCTCAAGGAGCGCCTTGGGTCGGATGAGGTCTCGCCAGTTGCGGGCCTGCGTGGACGACTGCGTCATGGAAACCTTTCCCTTCGTACACCACACAGCGCGAGGCCCCACCGAGCTTTGTCGATGGAGCCAATCGCGCTAACTCTTCAAATCAGCGGCTGTAGAACTCGACGATCAGCTGTTCCTTGATCTCGAGCCCGACCTCTTCGCGGAGCGGGAGCGTCTTCACCGTACCGGTGAACGACTCCTTCTCCAACTCGAGCCAGGTCGTCGGCGAGCGCCGCTCGGCGCCCGTGACAGAGTCCTTGACTCGGGCGATCTCGCGCGACTTCTCGCGGATCGAGATCTTGTCTCCGGCCTTCACGAGGAAGCTGGGGATGTTGACCCGCTTGCCGTTGACAGTGATGTGGCAGTGCAGCACGAGCTGCCGAGCCTCGTTGCGGGTCGCCGCGAAGCCCAGTCGGTACACGACGTTGTCCAGCCGACGCTCGAGGAGCGCCAGGAGGTTCTCGCCGGTCACGCCCTTGGTCCGGTCGGCCTCGGCGAAGTACTTGCGGAACTGACGCTCCAGCACCCCGTAGATGCGACGCACCTTCTGCTTTTCGCGCAGGCGAAGGCCGTACTCGCTGAACTTCACACGCTGCTCGCCGTGCTGTCCCGGCGGCCGGGGACGGCGCTTGAACGAGCACTTCTCCGTGTAGCAGCGATCACCCTTGAGATACAGCTCCATCCCCTCGCGGCGGCAGAGCTTGCAGACCGGACCGATGTAACGCGCCATGACGACTAACCGCTCTCTTCTTCCTATAAACCGATGAGATCAGACCCGGCGACGCTTCGGCGGCCGGCACCCGTTGTGCGGAATCGGGGTAACGTCACGGATTAGCGTCACGCGAAACCCCGCCGTCGACAGCGCGCGCAGCGCGCTCTCGCGACCCGCTCCCGGGCCCTTAATGAAGACCGCGACCTCGCGCATCCCGTGCTCCGCCGCCTTGCGGACGGCGTCCTCCGCCGCGACCTGCGCCGCGAAGGGGGTGCTCTTGCGAGAACCCTTGAAGCCACGAGACCCCGCGGACGACCAGGCCACGGTGTTCCCGTAGATGTCGGCGATGGTCACGATCGTGTTGTTGAACGTCGCCTGGATGTGGCAGACGCCCTTCGGCACGTTCTTCCGTACCCTCTTCTTGCCCTTGAGCCCCGCCTTGCCGGTGGCAGCTCCGCTCGCTTGCGCCTTCGCCATCGAAGTCCTCTTGCCTTGTCTGTCGACCTACGAAACAGTTACTTCTTCGGGGGCGCCGCGCGGGAAACCGCGAGGCCCTTCCGCGGTCCCTTGCGGGTGCGGGCGTTCGTATGCGTGCGCTGGCCGTTGACCGGCAGGCTCTTGCGGTGACGGAGGCCGCGGTAGCAGCCGAGGTCCATCAGGCGCTTGATGTTCATCTGGACTTCGCGGCGGAGGTCACCCTCAACCTTGTAGTCGCCCTCGAGCACCTCGCGAACGCGGCGGAGTTCCGCGTCGGAGAGATCCTGGGTCTTCTTGTCTGTCGGCACGTCCGCCTTCTGGCAGACCTCCAGGGCCTTCGCGGGCCCGATGCCGTACAGGTAACGGAGCGCAATCGAGATGTGCTTGCGACCCGGGAGGTCGACGCCTGCAATGCGTGCCATGTCTCAGCCCTGCCGCTGCTTGTGTCGGGGGTTCTCACAAATGATCCGCACCACCCCACGGCGGCGGATCACCTTGCACTTGTCACAGATCTTCTTCACAGACGGTCGGACCTTCATCGCTCCATCTCACTTGTGTCGGTACGTGATACGGCCTTTGGAAAGATCGTAGGGGCTGACCTCGACGCTCACGCGGTCGCCCGGGAGGATGCGGATGTAGAACTGCCGCATCCGGCCGGAGATCGTCGCGAGCACGTCCAGCCCATTGTCACACTTCACGCGAAACATCGCGTTGGGGAGCGCCTCTAAAACGGCGCCCTCGAATTCGAGCTTGTCCGCCTTCGCTTCGCGCGGTTCGGTGGGACGGTTGTTCCTGCGTGCCATTCGGCTCTATCGCGCTCCGATCGCCCGGAAGATTGCCTGGGTGACGTCATCTACGGCACCCACACCATCAACGCGCCGGAGCAACCCCTTGTTGCCATACCAGGCAACCAGGGGCGCCGTGAGCGCGGAGTAATTCACCAGCCGCGGGCGAACCACATCCTCGCGATCATCTTCGCGAAGGAGCAGCTGCTCGCCGCCCTCACCCCGGTCAGGTGAGGGGGGCGGATCATACTTGAGGTGATAGATACGTCCAGTGGTTTCGCCCACCCGCCGTCCAGTAATCCGCTCGAGGATCAACGCGTCGGGCACCTCGAGCAGCACGACGTGGGCGATCGCCCGCCCCAACTTCGCGAGTATTTTATCGAGAATCTCCGCTTGGGGAACGGTCCGCGGGAAGCCGTCGAGCACGAAACCGGGCATCGCGTCGGGCTCCTGGACCCGCTCCTCGACCAGGCCGATAACGACCTCGTCGGGGACCAGAGCTCCAAGCTTCATAAACTCGTCGGCCTTGCGGCCGAGCTCGGTGCCGGCCTTGCGCGCGGCGCGCAGCATGTCGCCGGTAGCGATCTGCGGCACGCCGAGCTTCGCACATAGGCGTTGCGCCTGGGTGCCCTTGCCAGCGCCCGGAGGTCCGATGAAGACCACGTCCATGATTACGCGGCCCTCCGGCCCTGGATGCGCGGGCCGCCAGGGCCAGCAAAGCCCTCGAGGTGCCGCGAGATCAGGTACGATTCGATCTGGTTGACCGTGTCGAGGGCGACGCCCACCACGATCATGATCGAGGTGCCGCCAAAGGGGAACGTCACCCGGAGGTACTGCCGCATGAAGTCGGGCAGGACGCACACGATGGCCACGTACATCGCTCCGCCGAAGGTGATGCGCATGAGCACCTTCTCGATGTAGTCGGCGGTGTCCTTGCCGGGCCGGATCATCGGGATGAAGGCGCCCTGCTTCTTCAGGTTGTCGGCCAGATCCACAGGGGGAAAGGTGACCGAAGTGTAGAAGAAGCAAAAGAACACCGTGAGCACGATGAACAGGGTGTTGTAGATCCAGTCGCCGCGCTGGATGGTGTCGCGGGCGGCCTCCATCCCAGGGATGCGGAGGTTGGCCAGGGTGGCCGGCAACATCAGCACGGTCGACGCGAAGATCGGTGGGATCACGCCGGACGAGTTCACGCGCAGCGGCAGGTGCGTGCGCTGCCCACCGTACATCTTGCGGCCGATGATGCGCCGCGAGTACTCGATCGGGATGCGCCGCTGCCCGCGCTCGAAAAACACGATGGTCGCAACCGACCCCAGGATGAGCACGACCGCAAGCAGCAGCGACACCGGCGTGATCTGCCCCGTGCTCGTGAACTGCCACGTCTGCGCTGCGGCCGAGGGGAAGTCCGCGACGATGCCAGCAAAGATGATCAGCGAGATGCCGTTGCCGATGCCGCGCTCGGTGATCTGCTCACCTAGCCACATGATGAACGCCGTGCCCGTTGCCAGGCTAAGCATGGTCATCAGCCGGAAGTCCCAGCCCTTGTTGCGCACCACGTCAACCAGATCGGCTGTCTGCCGCCCCTCCAGATAGAGGGCGATGCTGAAGCCCTGCACCAAGGCGAGCACGATGGTCGCGTAGCGGGTGTACTGGTTGATCTTGCGCTGCCCCATCTCGCCTTCCTTACGCAGCTCTTCGAGCGGCTTGAAGATCGAGGTGAGCAACTGGAAGATGATGGAGGCGGAGACGTACGGAGCAACGCCCAGCGCGAAGATGCTAACCTGCTCCAGCGCGCCGCCGGAGAAGAGGTTGAGCATGCCCAGCAGCGAGCCGGTGTTGTCCTGCCCCATGAACTCCTGCATGGCTTGGCGGTCGGCGCCAGGGACCGTCACATAGACGCCCACGCGATAGACCGCGAGCATGCCGAGGCTGAACAGGAGCCGCCGTCGAAGCTCCGGGATCTTCGCGATGTTGCTGAGGGCGCCGAGTGCCATTCGGATGTTCCTTGCGAGGGTTTCGGGGACTCGGCGGCGAGGTGTCGACCCAGTACGGGTCGACTACCCCGCCGCCCAACGCCGACGATCGGCGTGCGTCTATAACCCGAGCTCAGCCCTTCGCGCTTCCCTCTGCCGGAGCAGCGGTGGCCGAAAGCAGTTCGACAGTTCCGCCCGCCGCCTCGACCTTGACACGAGCACCCGCCGAGATGCCGTGCACCTTGAGCGTGAGCTTGATGGTGAGGTCGCCGTCGCCGAGGATCTTCACCCGATCGGCGCGCTTCTCGACCAAACCCGCTGTGGCCAGCGCCGCGAGGTCGACGACTGAGCCAGCGTCGAAGACCTTCTCGAGGGCGCCCACGTTCACCGCGGAGATCTCCGTGGCGAAGAGGGTGTTGCGGAACCCGCGCTTCGGCAGTCGCCGCTGCATCGGGGTCTGACCGCCCTGGAAGCCCATCTTGCTGAAGTTGCCGGGGTGCCGAGCCTTCTGACCCTTCTGGCCCTTGCCAGCGGTCTTTCCAAGCCCGGAACCCACGCCACGACCCCGACGGGTCCGCTTACGCACCGCCCCAACCGGGGGGTGCAGGTTGCTCAAAACGTTAGCCATCGATCTCCTCCACCGTGACAAGGTGGATCACCTTCTTGATCGCACCGCGGAAGGCCGGGGTGTTCGCCACCACGACCGCAGTGTTCGGTCCGCGGAGTCCGAGACCGCTGAGGGTCTGCTCGAACTGGTAACGCTCGCCGATCGTGGACTTCGTCTGCGTCACTCGCAGCTTCGCCTTAGCCATCGCCGTACCTACGCCGTCTTCTCGGTGATATCTTCCACGGTCTTGCCGCGACGAGCCGCCGTCGCGCCGATGTCGCGCAGCTGCTTGAGGGCCGCGATCGTCGCCTTGACGGCGTTGTGCGGGTTGCGGCTCCCGAGGCTCTTCGAGAGGATGTCGCGGATGCCCGCGCTCTCGACCACCGCGCGAACCGCGCCGCCCGCGATGACGCCCGTGCCCGCCGAGGCGGGACGGAGCAGCACCTCGCCGGCGCCAAAGTGACCCACGACGTCGTGGGGAATGGTCGCCCCGACACGCGGGATGGTGAACAGGTTCTTGCGCGCCTGCTCGTTGCCCTTGCGGATGGCCTCGGGCACCTCGTTGGCCTTGCCCAGGCCGACGCCCACGCGGCCGTTGCCGTCACCGACCACGATCAGCGCCGAGAAGGAGAAGCGGCGTCCGCCCTTCACCACCTTGGCGACGCGGTTGATGTTGACCACCCGCTCCTTGAGCTCCGCGCCCTCGTCGTTATCTGACATCGACATCGATGCGTCTCCCTCTTAGAAGCTCAGGCCCGCCTTGCGGGCGCCGTCGGCGAGCGCGCCGACACGGTTGTTTTCCTGGTAGACATACCCATTGCGGTCGAAGACCACCTTGGTGATGTTCTTCTCCAGGCAGAGCTTGGCCACGGCCTCGCCGACCTTGCGGGCCGCGTCGAGCTTCCGGTCTTCCTTCACCGTGTCGCGCACCGTCGGGGACAAGGTCCCCACGGAGACGAGGGTGCTGCCGAGCACATCGTCGATCACCTGGGCGTAGATGTTCTTCGCGGACCGGAACACCGTCAGCCGCGGACGTTCCGCCGTGCCGGTGACCCTGCCTCGAATGCGCGTCTTGCGCCGGAGCCTCTGTTCGTCCTTCGCCTTCATCGTGTCCTCGACCTGTACGGCGCGCCCTCGGGCCACGCCGGCTTAAGTCACTTGCCGCCCTTGCCGCCCTTGCCAGCCTTGCCCGCCTTCTGGCGGATCTTGACCAGCACCGGGCTCGCCGTCGGCGACCCGTCAACCATCAACCGAACGCCCTTGCCCTTGTAGGGCTCCGGCGGACGGAACGACTGCAACTGTGCAACCGCCTTGCCGAGCAGGTCGCGGTCGACCGTCTCGAGCAGCAGCACCGTGTTCTTGCTGTCGCCCGGGATCTGCACGGTGAGTCCCTTCGGGACCTCGTACACCACCGGGTGGGACAGACCGAGCGAGAGGGTGAGGGTGGAGCCCTTGAGCTCGGCCTTGTAGCCGGTGCCCTCGAGGCGGATGCCCTTCTTGTACCCCTTCGACACGCCGGTCACCGCGTTGTTCAGGTGCGAGCGGAACGTGCCGCTCATACGCGAACCAACCTCGGGGGCCACGTCGGCCTTCGCCTCGACGATCGCGTTGCCGTCCTTCGTCACGATCTGGACGTCGGAGGTCATCGCGCGTCGCACGGTGCCCTTCGGCCCCTTGACCTCGAAGAAGTCTGCGCCGCTCGTCACGCTCACGCCCTGCGGCAGGGCTACTGGTCGCTTGCCAATCCTCGACATGGCTTCACCACACTTCGCAGAGGAGTTCGCCACCCACGCCGAGGCTCCGCGCCTGGCGATCGCTCAGCACCCCACGAGAGGTGCTGAGAACCGAGATGCCGAGGCCGCTGCGCACCTTGGTGATCTTGTCGACCCCCACGTACACCCGTCGGCCGGGGCGAGAGACGCGGCGGATGCCCTCGATCGCCGGCTGGCGATCGCGGCCATACTTGAGCACCATCACGATGGTCTCGCGTCCCTCTTCACCGACATCGCCGCCCACCGAGGAGACGTACCCCTCGGAGACAAGGATCTCGGCCACCGCACGCTTCAACCTGGAAGCGGGCATCACCACACGCTCATGTCGCGCCATGACGGCGTTACGAACGCGGGTCAGCATGTCTGAAATCGGATCCGTCAACATCGTCGACCTCTCACCAGCTCGCCTTGGTCACGCCGGGCAGCTCGCCCTTGAGTGCCAGGTTGCGGAGGCACACGCGGCAGAGCTCGAACTTCCGGTAGTAGGCTCGCGCACGCCCACAGACCTTGCACCGGTTGCGGTGGCGTACCGCGAACTTCGGGGCTTCTTGCAGTTTCGCAAACGAACAGGCACGTGCCACGGTTTATCTCCCGTCTTCCTTCAGTGAAACTCAGTGACGAAACGGCATCCCGAGGTGTTGAAGGAGCGCTCGGCCCTCTTCATCGTTCACCGCGGTGGTGGTGATGCAGATGTTGAGTCCCTTCACCTTCTCCACCGTGTCGTAGTTGATCTCCGGGAAGATGATCTGCTCCTTCACCCCGAGGGTGTAGTTGCCCTTCCCGTCGAACGCCTTCGGGCTCACGCCCTTGAAGTCACGGACGCGCGGCAGCGCGAAGGTGACCAGGCGATCGAGGAACTCCCACATCCGCTCGCGGCGCAGCGTGACCATGGTGCCGATGGGCACCCCGGTGCGCAGCTTGAACGTCGCGATGCTCTTCCGGGCGCGGGTCACCACCGGCTTCTGGCCGGTGATCGCGGTGATCTGCTCGACGCCCATGTCGATGATCTTCGCGTTGCCCACGGCCTCGCCGAGGCCCATGTTGAGCGTGATCTTCACCAGCCGCGGCACCTGCATCGGGTTGGTGTACCCGAACTGCTTGAGCAGCGTCGGGATCACCTCGGCCCGGTACTTGTCCCGGAGGCGCGGGGGGATCTTCTGCTCGGGGCCGCGGGGAGCCGCTTCCGCCGCAGGGGCGACCGCGGGCTTCTTCTTCGGCGTACCGGCCTTGGCCTTCGCCGGCGAAACCGGCTTGGCTCCGCCCTTCGGCGCGTCGGCGCCCTTCTTCTTCTTATCGTCCGCCATCTTCTATTCCTCTTCGGCTTCGCGTTTCCGTTGGCGCTCGAAGCGCCCTGCAACGGGTCTCGCGCCCGGTTGTCCCGCGACGGTCGCTAGACCGTCTCGGCCTTGATTTCCTTGCCACTCTTCACCGCGACCCGGGTCTTCGACCCGTCCGCAGCGATCTTCGTCCGGACCCGCGTCCCCTTGCCCGTCTCCGGGTCGACCGGCATCACCTTCGAGAGGTGCATCGGGCGCTCGGCCTCGATGATCCCACCCTCGCGGTTGCGCGGCGTCGGGCGCGTGTGGCGCTTCACCTTGTTGAGCCCCTCGACCAGCACGCGCTGGGCCTCGGGGTACACGGTCAGAACCTTGCCGGTACTGCCCTTCTCGTCACCGGAGATCACGACGACGGTGTCTCCCTTGCGGATTCTCGCGAGGCTCATATCAGATGACCTCCGGCGCCAGCGAAATGATCTTGCTGAACTTCTTGGCGCGCAGCTCGCGGGCCACCGGGCCAAAGATGCGGGTCCCGACGGGCTCGCCCTCCTTGTCGATGAGCACGGCGCTGTTGGTGTCGAACTTCACGTACGAGCCGTCGGGGCGCGAGTACTCGCGCACGGTGCGAACGACCACCGCGCGTGCGGTCTGGCCCTTCTTCACCTTCATGTTGGGGAGCGCTTCCTTCACGCTCACCACGATCACGTCGCCGAGCGCAGCGTACTTGCGCCGCGACCCGCCGAGAACCTTCACACACTGGACGCGACGCGCACCGGAGTTGTCCGCGACGTCCAGGATTGTCCGCATCTGGATCATTGGTCTCTACCGCCTCTTCCCAACGCTCAGGACTGCTCGGGCCGGGAAACCAGACGGATAACCGTCCAGCGCTTCTCGCGGGAGATCGCCCGGTGCTCCCGGATCTCCACCACGTCGCCAGCCTTGAACTGCTGGATCTCGTCGTGGGCCTTGTACTTCTTCCGCCGGCGGACGTACTTCCCGTACACCGAGTGACGCACCGAGCGCACCACCTCGACCACCACCGTCTTCTGCATCTTCGCGCTCGTGACCTTGCCGATCAGCGTGCGCTTGCGGCCGTGGACCTCGGTCTCAGCGGCAGTTGCTTCCGTCGTCATCTTATCAACCCTTCGCCTTCGCGCGCCCGGTGCGCACGGTCAGCGCGCGAGCGAGGTCGTGTCGGAGCTTGGCGATCTTGCTCGTGTCATCAAGCAGGTTCGCGTGGTTGCGAAATCGCGTATCAAGAAGCCCCTTGGTCGTCTCGTCGATGTAGGCGTTGAGCTCCACATCTGACTTCGCGACCAGGTCCTTCGCGGTAGTTCCCTTGGCCATCGATCGTCTCCCTTAGCCAATCGCGCGGGTGATGACCCGCGCCTCGAGCGGCAGTTTGTGGCCGGCGAGGCGGAAGGCCTCACGAGCGACTTCCTCCGGGATGCCACCGAGCTCGTAGATCACGCGCCCGCGCAGCACCACCGCCACCCAGCCCTCCACGGCGCCCTTCCCGTGACCCATGCGGGTCTCAAGGGGCTTCTTCGTGATGGGCTTGTCCGGGAACACCCGGATCCACAGCTTGCCGGCGCGCTTCACGTGGCGGGTGATCGCCATACGGGCGGCTTCGATCTGCCGCGCGCTGATGTGACCGGACTCCACGATCTGCAAACCGAAGTCACCGAAGGACACGTCGGACCCGCTCTGCGCGGTGCCCTTCAGGTTGCCCTTCATCTGCTTGCGGTACTTGACCTTCTTCGGCGAAAGCATCTTCTCTCCTCCGGCGATCGCTCAGCGGGTTCCCGGGCGACGCTTCTTCTGCGGAAGCACCTCACCCTTGAACAACCAGACCTTGACCCCGATGGAGCCGTACGTCGTGTGCGCCTCCGCGGTGCCGAACTCGATGTCCGCGCGGAGCGTGTGCAGCGGCACGCGGCCTTCACGGTAGCTCTCGACGCGCGCCATCTCCGAGCCGCCGAGGCGGCCGGCGCAGCGGATGCGGATCCCGCGCGCGCCGAGCTTCATGGCTGCGCCCACGGCCTTCTTCATCGCGCGGCGGAAGGATACCCGGCGCTCGAGCTGGGTCGCCACCGTCTCGGAGACGAGCTGCGCATTGGTGTCCGCCTTGCGGATCTCCTGCACGTCGATGACCACATCGTCAGCGTTGGCGTTGGTGTAGTGGAGAAGGCCGGGGAACGGCGCCGCGCCCTTGCGCTCGGCGGGCTTGCCCTTCTTCAGCTCCTCAACACCTTTGCCGCCCTTGCCGATCACGATGCCCGGGCGCGCGGTGTAGATGATGACCTTCACCTTGGCCGCGGCGCGCTCGATCTCGACCGCGGCGATGCCCGCGTTCATCAGCTGCTCCTTGACCACGCGCTTGAGGGTGATGTCCTCATGCAGCCAGGCAGCGTAGTTGCGCTCCTCGAACCACTTCGAGTTCCAGGTCTTGATGACCCCCAGGCGGAACCCGTACGGATGTACCTTCTGTCCCATTGCTCGCCTATTCCTGCGTCGCGGTGGTCGTCCCGGCGGCGTCGCCGGAGGCGTTCTTCTTGGTCTTCTTCGGCGCCGGGGGCGGCCGATCGGTCAACGTGATCGCGATGTGGCTCACGCCCTTCGTGATCTGCGTCGCGCGACCCATCGCCCGAGGCCGCCAGCGGCGGAGGTGCGAGTTGGGGCCCTTGTCGACCGACCCGATGGACACGTACAGCCCGTCGACGTCCACCGAGGGGTTGAGCACACGCGCATTGGCCAGAGCAGACTCGATCACCTTTCGGACGACCGGGGCCGCAGCCTTGCGGGTGTACAGCAACATGTTGATCGCCTCGGCCACCTTCTGGCCGCGGACAAGGTTCACGACAGTCCGCGCCTTTCGGGGCGCGACTCGCGCAAACCGCGCAATCGCCTTGCTCTCCATCGTCGTTGCTTCCGTTTCACCAGCGCGGTGGCTCTCGCCGAACCTGCTGGGCTCCCATCGACGCGTCCACCCGGGAATTGGGTGCAGCCGCCGACATAGAAGGTTTCGCCCGTCGGGAACCTGAGTTCCTCCGGGGAGGCCGCGGCGTGTACCATCCGTTTTCCGGGGTCGTCAAGAGCCTCTTGCAATCTGGTCCAGCTTAATTTCGGAGCTCTCCTAGAATTCTCGTAGGACTTGAGTGAATCCGGGCCTGCTGATAGACCGACGTTTGTCTCGGACCCCCTCACCCCTGCCGGAGTGGCGGAATTGGCATACGCAGCGGATTCAAAATCCGCCGAGGTAACCCCTCATACCGGTTCAACCCCGGTCTCCGGTACCACCTGCGCGCCCTTGCGCGCCGCGCTCCCGTTCACCCACCGTGCCGATGCCTTCGCCCTGCGGGCACGGCGCGCAGGGGCGCTACGATTGCGTCCCTGATGACCCTCCCGTGCCGATGGCTGCTCGCGGCCGCGCTCACCGCGCTGAGTTGCGCGCACGCCCCCTCCCCTACCTCCCCAAGACGCCGGAGCACCATGCGCCACGACTCCCGCCCGACCGTCCCTCCGACCAACCACGCCGATGCGCTCGTCGCCCAGTACTCCGAGACCTGGCGCTTTCGGCTCGGCGCGCCGGAGTCCGTGCGCGTCACCCCGGACGGCCGCGAGGTGCTTTTTCTTCGTTCGGGCGCGCGTGACTTTGTGCGCGACCTCTACGCCTTCGACGTCGCCGCGGGCTCGGAGCGGCGCCTGCTGACCTCCGCCGACCTTCTTGGGGGCGCCGAGGAGTCCCTCACGGTCGAGGAGCGGGCGCGACGGCAGCGCCTTCGCTTGTCCGCGCGAGGCATCGCGACGTACCAGCTCTCCCCCGACGGCGCCCGCATCCTGTTTCCGCTCTCGGGCCGCCTATATGTCTACGAGCGCGCGTCGCAGCGGGTGCGCGCGCTCACCGACGACGGTGGCCCGCCGCTCGACTCCCGTTGGTCGCCCGACAGCGGCCACGTCGCGTGCGTACGCGGCGGCGAGCTGCACGTCATCGACGCCTCCAGCGGTGCCCAGCGCCGGCTCACCACGGGCGCGACAGACGGGATCACCCACGCGACCGCGGAGTTCGTCGCCCAGGAGGAGATGGACCGGATGGAGGGCTACTGGTGGTCGCCCGACTCGCGCGCCCTGGCCTACCAGGAGACCGACGAGCGGGAGGTGGAGCGCTTCCACATCGTAGACCCGATGCACCCTGAGAACGCGCCCGATGCCTTCGCCTACCCACGCGCGGGGCGACCGAACGCCCGCGTGAGGCTCGGCGTCGTCGCGGCGCAGGGTGGCGCGACGACCTGGGTACAGTGGGACCGCGAGGCCTTTCCCTACCTCGCGAAGGTGGTGTGGAACGAGGCCGCCCCGCTTACGATCCTCGTGCAAAACCGCGCGCAGACGGAGGAGCGGCTCCTCGCGGTCGCACCGGACGGGGCGACCCGCCCACTGCTCACGGAGACCGACAGCGCGTGGGTGAACATCGATTCGACCGTGCCACGGTGGCTGCCGGGCGCGATGGGATTCCTCTGGTCGACCGAGCGAGCGGGGCGGTGGCAGCTAGAGCTGCGGCGCCCGGACGGGGCGCTCGAGCGCGTCGTGGTGCCGCCCGAGGTGGGCTACCGGAAGCTGCTCCGCGTCGACGCGGCCACGCGATCGATCTGGTTCCTGGCGAGCGACGAGCCCACGGAGCAGCACGTGTGGCGCGCTTCACTCGACGGGCCCGCGACGCCGGAGCGCCTGACCACGCAGCCCGGCGAACACGACGCGGAGATCGGCGGAGGCGACGTGCGGGTCGTCCATCGCAGCGCGCTGCGCGAGGCCTCGTCGTGGAGCGTTGTGCGCGGCTCGGAGGTGGTCGGCGCGCTCGCCTCGCAGGTGGAGGAGCCCACGCTCGCGCCGCGGGTCGAGCTGGTGCGTGTGGGCGACGAAGAGCTGCGCGCCGCCATCGTTCGCCCCTCGAACCATCAACCCGGCCAGCGCTACCCGGTGATCCTGATGGTCTACGGAGGGCCGCACGCGCAGATGGTCGGCCAGGCTCGGGCGCGGTTCATCCTGCCCCAGTACTTCGCCGAGCAGGGCTTCGTGGTCGTCGCCCTCGACGGGCGCGGCACGCCCCACCGGGGGCGCGACTGGGAGCGGGCCATCCATCGATCGTTCGGTGACGTGCCGCTCGACGAACAGGTGCGCGGCCTGCAGGCGCTCGGCGCGCGATATCCGGAGCTCGATCTCCAACGTGTGGGCGTCTACGGCTGGTCCTTCGGGGGCTATCTATCGGCGCTCGCCATGCTCCGGCGCTCGGACTTCTTCCGCGCCGGGATCGCGGGCGCGCCGGTGTCGGACTGGCGCGACTACGACACGCACTACACCGAGAGGTACATGGGGGTCCCCGCGGGCGATGACGACCCGGCGTACCGTCAGGGGTCACTGCTCACCTGGGCCGGCGGGCTGCGTCGGCCGTTGCTTGTCGTACACGGGACGGCGGACGACAACGTGTACTTCCTCCATGGCGTGCGGCTCTCGGACGCGCTCTTCCGCGCCGGCCGGGCGCATGAGTTCCTGCCGCTCGCGGGGTCGACCCACAGCGTGGCCGACCCCGCGGTAGCGCAGCTCCTCTACCGACGGATGGCGGACTTCTTCCGCCGGCACCTCCACCCATAGCGCCGCGCGCGTTTGCCTGGGCGGCGTCAGTCGGAGTATCCGCGGCGGTGATGCTCCCCCTCCCCAGCGATGCCGCCTTGAGCGCGCTGCGCGCCGCTTTTCCCGACGATCTGGTGAGCTTCGACCGGGAGCTCTTCGCCACCTACGGGCGCGACTGGACCCGCGTGCACGAGCCCGCCCCCTGCGCCGTCGCCCAGCCGCGGACGACCGCCGAGGTCGCAGCGCTCGTTCGCTTCTGCGCCGCCCACGAAATCGCGGTGGTGCCATCGGGCGGTCGTACCGGGCTCGCGGCAGGGGCGGTCGCCGCGCGGGGCGAGCTCGTGCTCTCGCTCGAGCGCATGCGACGCATGGACCCGGTGGATCGCGTGGCCCAGACGGTGCGCGTCCAGGCGGGCGCGGTCACCGAGGCGGTGCACGAGCACTGCGCGCCCCACGGCCTGACGTGGCCGGTGGACTTCGCCTCGAAGGGCTCCTCGCACGTTGGTGGCAACATCGCGACGAACGCGGGCGGCGTGAAGGTGATCCGCTACGGGCTCACCCGGCACTGGGTGCTGGGTCTCGAGGTCGTCACCGCGGCGGGCGATGTGCTCTCGCTCAACGGTGCGCTCGAGAAGAACAACACGGGTGTCGACCTGCGTCAGCTCTTCATCGGGAGCGAGGGGACCCTCGGGGTCATCACCGAGGCCACGCTGCGCCTCTCGCGCCTACCGGGCACGCTCGACGTCATGCTGTACGCGGTGCCCGATCTCCCGGCGGTGCTGCGACTCTTCGAGGCCGCGCGGCAGGGCCCGTTCACGCTGTCGGCCTTCGAGTTCTTCACCGAGCGGGCTGCGGCGCGGGTGCAGCGGCACCGCGGGCTCACCCCGCCCTTCGCGGTGGGGCAAGGCTGCTACGTGCTGATCGAGGTCGAGGCGACCCACCGCGAGGCGCTGGAGCAGTGGGCCGCAGGGCTGTTCGAGCAGGAGCTCGTCTCGGACGGCGTGCTGGCCCATGGCCGCGCGCAGTCGGCGGCGCTCTGGCAGCTCCGGGAGTCGATCTCGGAGAGCCTCTCCGCCACCGGCGTGCTCCACAAGAACGACGTGGCCCTGCCCATCGCGGCGCTCGCGCCCTTCTGCGCCGCGCTCGATGCGCTCTTCGCGGAGCGCTATCCGGGGTGGGAGGTGGTGCTCTTCGGTCACATCGGCGACGGCAACCTGCACATCAACGTGATGAAGCCCGACGACCTCGAGCGCGCCGAGTTCTTCGCCCGCACGGGCGAGGCCGACCACGCCCTCTTCGCGCTGGTGCGCGACCACGGCGGGAGCATCTCCGCGGAGCACGGCATCGGGCTCCTCAAGAAGCCCTACCTCGCCTACTCGCGCTCGCCTGAGGAGATCGCGCTGCTCCGGGCGATCAAGCGGGCGTTCGACCCGAGGGGGATCCTCAACCCCGGGAAGATCCTCGACGCCTGAGACCCCCGCAGCGCACGGCACTGCGCGCTTGCGCCGCGGGCGGCGCGGCGATGATCATCCGAGCGCTCCATGACACGCCGTCCGTCTCGCAATCAGGGCTCGCGCGGCTGGCGCACCGTCGCCGCAGGCCCGCCGCCGGGCCCCCGCCCCGCCCCGCAGGCGAACGCCGTCTCGCCCGACGAACAGGAGCCCCAGCCCGACGCGCCGGCCTTCGGCGAACGCCCGTGGGAGCAGCACCTCGTGGTGGGCCTGCTGGCGCTCATCGTCCAGGCGGTGCAGTACCAGCTGCTGGCGGGTGACCCGTCGGTCAGCGGGCCGATCATCGATGGCCGCGAGTACCACGCGGAGGCCGTGCGCATCGCGCAGTCGGGCGCGGCGCCGGCGCTGCCCCACTGGCAGTCGCCCCTCTTCGCGTGGGCCCTCGCCGTCGCCTACCGCCTCGTCGACGCGCGGCCCGCCTCGGGGCTCATGGTCCAGGCGCTGTTCGCCGTGGCGATCGCGCAGCTCGTCGTGCTCGTCGCGCGCCCCGTCCTGCCGCCGCGCGCGGTGACGGCCGCGGGCGCCTGCGCGGCCCTCTACGGTCCGCTGCTCTTCTTCTCGTCGCAGCTCATCGCCGCGCCTCTCGACGCCGCGCTGGCGCTGCTCGCGCTGGCGGTCGCCGTGCGCACCACGGCGACGAGCACCCCGTGGGTGCACCTTGCGCAGGGCCTCGCGCTGGGCGCCGCGGTCGCGGCCCGCGGCACCGTCGCGCCCTTCGGGGCCTTCCTCGCCTGGCGGGTGTGGGAGGCCCGCGCGACGCTGGCCCGCCCCGCCGTCGCCGCGCGCATCGGGGCCCTCGCGGCAGGGGTGTTCGCGGGGATGCTCCCAGTGGGAATCTCGACCTGGCAACGCTACGGGAGGTTCAGCCTGGCGACGGCCAACGCCGGCGTGAACCTCTTCGTCGGCAACAACAGCGACGTCGCGGCCAGCACGGCGATCCGGCCGGGCTGGCGCTGGGACGACCTCGCCTTCGAGCCGGCGCGCCGTGGCGTCTTCGAGCCCTTCGCCCAGTCGGCGTTCTTCACCGACCGCGCCCTCGGGTGGGCGGCGCACCACCCCTACGCCTTCGCGAGAGCGCTGCTGGTCAAGCTCGTCGACACCTTCAACGGCGTCGAAATCGCCCGCAACCTCGACCCCTATGGGACCCTCGGGCGCACGCCGCTCACCGCCACGCTGCTGTGGCAGCACGGGCTGCGATTTCCCTTCGGCCTGGTGCTCCCCCTCGCCGCGGTCGGCGCGTGGAGCGCGCTGCGAGGGCGAGACCAGCGAGACGAGCAGCGGGCGGCGTGGCGGGCGCTCGTGGCCTTCGTCGGACTCAACGCGCTGGGCGTCGCGCTCTTCTTCCCGTCAGGCCGCTACCGGCTGGCGATCGCCCTCGCGCTGCTTGTCCCCGCGGTGGAGGGGGCGCGGGTGCTGGCGCGTTGGTGGTCGGTCCGAGCAGTCGACCGCCGGGTCGCGGCCGCGGGGGCCGCCCTGCTCGTGGCCGCCAACGTGGTGCCGCCGATGACCGGGCCCGACCTGCGCGACGAGGGTGCGCTCCAGGTGGGCTGGGCGCATCTCTCGGCTGGGCGCGCAGCCGACGCCGTGCGCGTGCTCGGCGACGAGAGCGCGCGCCGCCCCGACGACGCGGACGTCTGGCGCTCGCTCGGCGAGGCGAGGGACCGCGCCGGCGACCAGGCCGGTGCCATCGAGGCGCTGCAGCGGGCGGTGCTCCTGGCGCCGCGGAGCGCCCACGCGCGGCACCACCTCGGGGCGATGCTCTTCACGTCCAGCCGGTCGTCCGAGGCGCGCGTCCACCTGGAGTCCGCAGTGCGCCTCTGGCCCGCGCACCCGCTGGCCTGGGCCGACCTCGCGGGCGCCTGCCTCGACACCCAGGACCCGGCGGCGGCGCGGCGTGCGGGCGACGAGGCCGTGCGGCACAACCCGTCCGGCGGATACGGCTGGTACTATCGGGGCCTCGCGAGGCAGCGCCTGGGCGACCCCGCGGGCGCCATCGCCGACCTCACCGAGGCCGCGCGGCTGCTGCCCGCCGCGCTGGATGTGCGCTTCGCGCTCGTCGAGGCGATCGACGCCGCGGGCCGACGGGGGGACGCGATCGCGGCGCTGCGCGACCTCCTCCGGACGGCGCCCCGCAACCGCCGCGCGCGAGCGCTCCTGCGCCGTTGGGTGCCGCGCGCGCCCTGACGCCGCGGCTGCGCAGGCCCGGCCGACGTTTGCGACCCCCACGGCCCGGAGGTAGCGTTCGCCCATGCGCCTGATCGCGTTGGGACAATGGACCTATTTCGCGTGGCACCTCCCGACTGCGCTGCTCTGCATCTCGGCCGGTGCCCTCGCGACGGTCATGGCTCGCTCGCTCTGGCGCGAGGAGTTCAGCGTCGCCGAGCGACGCCTGAGGTTCTCGGTCCTGGGCTGGAGCGCGGTGCTCTCATCGCTCCTCTCCCTGGCGGCGTGGCCCTACCTGTCGGCCTTCGCGTCGGTCGAGGTGCAGCGCGACGGCACCTGGACGCTTCACAACTACCTCGGCGTGCCCGTCGCCGTGGTGCCCGCCGGTGAGTCGCGCCGCCTGGAGGGCGAAGACCTCGGCGGGCTCAACCTCGGCTCCGGGCGCATCCGGGTGCTGCGCGCCGACGGCTCGGCGCTAGCCTCCGTGCGCATCTCGGGGCCGCGATTCGAGCGCGCGCGGGCCCAGCTCGGCTACCCCACCGAGACCCTGCGCCCCTCGCGCGGGAGCGTGCTCACGGGCGCCCACACCTACGGTCCCGGCGGCCCGGTGATGCTCGCCGAGGTCGCGTCACGCTGACGAGGCCAGCGCCTCGAACGCCGCGATCACCGCGGCCGGCGCCTGCACCAGCTCGACCAGCACGCCCTCCGCGCCGCGCGGCGCCTCGGCGTTGCCCTTGGGGTGCACGAAGCACACGTCGAAGCCCGACGCGCCGCGGCGAATACCGCCCGAGGTAAAGCGTACCCCCTGGGCGGTCAGCCAGGTGACCGCAGCCGGGAGGTCGTCGATCCACAGCCCGACGTGGTTGAGGGCCGGCTCGTGGACCCGAGGGCTGCGCGACGGGTCGATGGGCTGCATGAGGTCGAGCTCCACCCGCGCGAGTCCGCGGCCCACGCTGGTGATGTCCTCGTCGACGTTCTCCCGCTCGCTGCGGTAGCTGCCCTCGGCGGTGAAGCCGAGCAGGTCGACCCAGAAGGCCCGCAGCGCCGCCTTGTCGGCGCCGCCGACGGCGATCTGCTGCACACCGAGCACCCGAAACGGCCGATCGCTCATCGTGTCAACTCCTCATGTCTCACGGAACGGGGCGCCCGGTGCGAGCAGGGCGCGAGTCGCGCAGCAGGTCGGCGGCGGAGTCGAGGCGCAACGGCGCGTCGTTGGCCTCCCGCGACGGGTGCCAGCTGCGCCCCTGGTCGTCGCTCCAGCGCACCACCGTGGCGTCGCCCGCCATGAAGAGCAGCAGGCGGGCGCCCTGCGAGAAGATCCACGCCGCGCGCGCCGCGAGGCCCCCGTGGCGCACGTCGTCGGAGAGCACCACGAGCTCGTCGCGCGCGGCGCTGGCCGGCGACCCGATGGGGCGGCGCAGCACCCGCGGCGCGTCGTGCTCGCCCACTGCGCGCAGCATCACGAGCGCGTCGCCCGAGCGGGCGAGCGCCCGGAGGCCCGGCACGCGGACCGCGGGCGAGCAGCCGCCCGTGAGACCGCAGGACTGGAAGGTCTCCTCGCCCACCACCGTGACGCCGGCGCCGTCGCAGGCCAGGCGCACCGGGCGCCCCGCCGACTGCGCGACGCCCAGCTCCCGCGGGCCGTGCGCGTCGACCGCGAGCACGCGCGTCTCGCTGGCGTCGACGACGGCGACGTACGCCAGCGGGCCGGCCTGGCAGCTGGAGAGGAGCGCGGCCGCCGAGCGCAGGGGAGCCGGGGCGCGCCAGGCGGTCTGCACGCCGAGGGCGCGGAAGTCGAGCGCGAGTCCGCCCGCCGTCGCGGTGCTGGTCACCCACCACACCAGCGAGGGATCGCCCGCGGAGACCAGGGCGGACTCCCGCTCCAGCGCCACCTCGGGGCCGAGCGGGGCCACCGCGCCGGGCGCCCCGCGCGCGACCTGCTCGAATTGCGCGCGGCCGCCGCGCGTGGTGATGGCGTACACGACGTCGCCGCGCACCCGGAGCGGCAGGCTCTGGAGGGGCACCCCGCGGAGGCCGAAGAGCGGGGACCAGGGCTCGTCGGCCGACGCGACGGCGTAGGAGCCGGCGCCCTGGTCGATGAGCGCCAGGGCCTCCGCGCGGTCGCTCGGCAGCAGCGCCAGGACCCCGCCCGAGGGCCCGGGCGCGGGGTACCGGCGGCAGCGGATGGTGCCGCCGCCGTCGCGGCTGCGGCAGAAGATGCGCTCGCGGCTGTGGTCGACCCACATCACCGAGAGCACCCCGTCGCCGACGCTCGACCCCGCCAGCGTGGCGGACTCGGAGAGGGACACTGGGAGCTCTTCGCCCGCCTCGACGGCGCGCGGACGCGGGGCGTCAACCATGGATGCCGCACGGAGGGAGGAGCCCGCAGCGACGAGCCGCTGTGCGACGCGAGCGCGGAGCTCGTTCCACCATCGCCGCCAGGCGCCGAGCTCGGCGGAGGCACCCTCGCGGCGCAGCGCGGCCACCAGCGCGTCGTCGGCGCGCAACGCCACGCGAAGGCGCTCCACCGCGACGGCCTCGGCCCGCGCAGCGTTGGCGCCGAGGAGGTCGAGGCAGCGCGACGGCCACGCGCGCCCCGCGTCGGGGCCCAGGGCCACCCGGCGCAGGTGTCGCGGGAGCTCGTCCGGGCGCGCCGGAGGCGGGTCGGTGCCGAAGAGGCAGCCCTCGACGCGCGCCATGGGGTCGGCCCACGCGAGCGCCTCGCGCCTCGACGCCTGCTGCCGGGAGGTCTCCCGCTGCCAGGCGAGCATCCCGCCGCCGACGCCCCCGAGGACTACCACCGCCCCGGCGGCCAGGAGCGCCCGAGGAACCGCCGCGCGTCGTCTGTGTCTCACGTCCCGTTGGCCTCTCGTACCGCCGCGCGCGGTGTACCGTTCGACGTTACACCATGAGCTCCGACCCCCACCAAGCCACTTCCGCCGACGACTTCTCGTGGGAGCCGCGGGCGCGCTACCGGGCGCTGCTGCTCGCGCTGCGCGAGGTGATCGCAGCGGCGGCCACCCTTCGGGCGCTGCTGCTCAACTCCGGCGACCTGCTGCACGCGCTGCTCGACGCCGAGCGGGTCACGGTCTTCGCCACGGACGATCGCGGCACGTCGCTCTACTCCGTCGCCCGCAGCGGCGGAGCCTCGCAGTCGCTGCGCGTTCCGATCGACGCGCACAGCATCGCCGGCTTCGTCGCGCTGTCGCGGCGCTCGGTGATGCTCCGCGACGCGGAGGACCCGGCGCAGCTCCGCGCGCTGCACCCGCTGCTGGCCCGCGACGAGGCGCGGGAGCCCGGGGTGCGCAGCGTGCTCGCGACGCCGATCCTCGGGGCGGCGCGCGCGGTGGGCGTGCTGGAGTTCGTCCACTCCCTCGACGGCGAGGCGTTTCGGGCGGACGACCAGCGGCTCGCGGAGGCCATCGCGCGGATGCTCGCCCCGAAGCTCGAGTCCCTGCGCGCCGAGGCCTCCCCCGCGCGGGCGCCGGGGTCGCGCTTCCCCCCGCTGCGCGGGTCTGCGGAGGAGGACACCCTGGTGCAGCTCCTCGCCGAGGTGGGGCGGGTGCGTACGCCGGAGAATGATCGCGACGACGAGGCCCGCGAAGCCGACGACCGGGACACCGACTCCCTCGCGGCCCGGCTTGTCCGACGCATCGTGCTCGACGCCCACGAGCGCGGCGCCTCCGACGTGCACTTCGAGCCCACCGGCACCCGCGGCGGGCTGCGGGTGAGGCTCCGGATCGACGGCGACTGCGTCGACCACGCGACGGTGCCGGGCACCTTCCGCTCGAGCCTCGTGCAGCGCATGAAGGTGCTCGCGGACCTCGACCTCGCCGAGCGGCGCCGGCCGCAAGACGGGCGCTTCCGTGTCCAGGCGGGGGAGACCCCGATCGACGTGCGCATGGCGACGCTGCCCACGGTCGGAGAGAACGAGGACGTCACGCTGCGCCTGCTGTCCGCCTGGCGGCCGCGGCCGCTCGAGGAGATGGACTTCTCCGCGGTGAACCTCGCGCGCTTCCAGTCGATCATCGCGGCGCCGTACGGGATCGTGCTCGTGGTCGGGCCGACGGGCTCGGGCAAGACCACCACCCTGCACGCCGCGGTGGGCGCCCTGAACACCGCCGACCGCAAGGTGCTGACCGTCGAGGACCCGGTGGAGATCGTGCAACCCGGGCTGCGCCAGGTGCAGGCGAACACCCGCATCGGGCTGGGCTTCCCGGAGGTGCTGCGGGCCTTCCTGCGGTCGGACCCGGACGTCATCCTGGTGGGCGAGATGCGCGACCGGGTGACCGCGGGCGTCGCCGTCGAGGCCTCGCTCACGGGCCACCTCGTGCTGTCCACCCTCCAGGCCAACAGCGCGGCGGAGACCGTGCCCCGCCTGCTCGGGATGGACATCGACTCCTACGCCTTCGCCGACGCCCTCCGCGGCGTGCTCGCGCAGCGCCTCGTGAAGCGCCTCTGCACCCACTGCCGCGCGCCCTACGCGCCCACCCCGACGGAGTGGGAGCAGGTCTCCGACGCCTACGGTCACGACGCCTTCGCGCTGCGGACGGAGCGGACCTCGTCGGAGTTCATGCTCCACCGCGCGATGGGCTGCGCCCGCTGCAACGGCACGGGCTACCGCGGGCGGGTCGCGCTGCACGAGATCCTTCCCGGCAGCGGCGCGATCGCCTCGCTCATCCGACAGCGGGCGACCATCGTGGAGCTGCGCCAGGCGGCCGACCGCGAGGGGATGACCACGGTGCTGCAGGACGGCATCGAGAAGGCGCTCCAGGGCGTCACCGACCTGGGCCAGGTGCGCTCGAACTGCCTCTAGCGCTCGCGGGCGCGCCAGGCGAGCGCGCTGAAGGTCACCGCGAAGCCGACGGACTGCGCCGCGAAGAGCCACTCGTGCTCGCGCCACGGCACGCACAGCCACGCCGCGGCGGACCACCACAGCGCCGCGAGGAGGGCGGTCGCGCGCCGCCGGGTGCGGACCGACAGCGGCGTGCGACGAGCGGCGATGCCGGCGGCGATGCCGTAGCCCAGCGATCCGAGGAGCGTGGCCAGGAGGACCATCCGCATGACCCCGTTGAGCGCACGCCGCGCGGGGCTCTCCCAGGTGGTCGGGGCGCGCACCGAGTCGAGCGTGGATCGCAGCAGGGAGCGGGCGGCGCTCGCGCGATGGCTCGGCGCGAGGAGTACGACGAGGACGGCGTCGTCGTCGAGCGGGACGGCGGTGGCGAAGCGGGTGACCGACGCGCCGTTGGTGAGGGCGGAGACGCCCACGAGGGTCTCGACGGGGAAGCCCAGCACGCGGTCGTGCTCGACGTGGTCGGTGAAGCGGAAGCCGTCGGCGCGGCGGAACTCCGCACGCTCGAGGGGCAGCAGCGGGCGCTGCGGGACGATGGCGTCGAGGTGCAGCAGTTGGAGCACCATCGGCGGCTCGTCGGGGAGGTCACCCGCGCGCCGGAAGACGCCGAGGAGGTCGCGGGTGGCGCCGTCGGGCTCGACCCGCACGAAGCCGTCGGGGACGATGAGAGAGAAGCGCGGGCGCTCGTGCTGCACCACCGTGGGGTCGGCGACGGCGGCGCGGCCGACCGCGAGGGTCGCGACGAGGGCGAGCGCGGCGGGGCGCACGGCCCTAGCGTGCGGGGTAGCGGGTGAGGTCGAAGGTGAATCCGTCGGGGGCGGCGCTGCCCTCCGGGAGGCCGAGGTCGACCAGGCGATCGGCCTCGACGACGGCCTCGTAGCGCACGCGGCTGGCGGGGCCGAGCACGCGGAGTCGCACCCGCGGCGCGCTGGGCTCGACCACGAAGGACTGCACCCGCCGCCCGTCTGCGACGCCGCCGATGAAGGTGGGGGTGCCGGCGTTGACGTTGCCGCGGATGACCGCCTCCACGGTCACACGATCGACCGGGCACGGCTCGCGGTCGTCGTCGTGGTTGACGGTGCGACAGCTCGGGAGCAGCGCCCAGATCCGCCGCCCCTGGCCGAGGGCGCCGATGCCGAAGGCCGTGCTCGCGGGCGGCGGGGTGAACAGGAACACCCTCATGCGGCGGAGCATCCCGTCGACGGCGGACACCGGCACCGGGATCACCTCGCCGAGGTCCAGGTTGGGCCGCGCCTGCGGGGTCGCCTCGGTGGTTGCGACGGTGGGCGGGACGACGGCGACCGCGCCGGGCCGCGAGGGGGCCGCGGGGGTGCGCTGGTGCGGCGAGGTGCGGTGCTGCGCCCCCGCGGGGGCGACGGTGAACACCGTCGCGAGGGCGATCGAGATCGAGGTGCGGGTGATCATCGGGGAGTAACCTCCTGCGGCTGCCTTCGGGCCGATGGTACTCCACGTGCGAGCCGCGCGTTGCGCTCCCGACGCGGCGGGTGCTACGCCGCTCGCCCATGAGCGGAGAAGATCAGGTCCGGCTGACCCAGCTGGCGCACGGCGCGGGTTGAGCGGGCAAGGTCCGCGCTGCGGACCTCGCGCAGGTGCTGCGCGGCGTGAGCCTGCCCATCGACCCGAACGTCCTCATCGGCCTGAACCCGGCCGATGACGCGGCCGTGGTGCGCCTGCTCCCGGAGCTCGCGTTGGTGTTCACGACGGACTTCTTCACCCCGCTCGTCGACGACCCGCGGACCTTCGGCCGCATCGCCGCGGCCAACGCCCTCTCGGACGTCTACGCGATGGGCGGTCGGCCCCTGGTGGCGCTGAACATCATGGCGTTTCCGACGAAGGTTCTCGGACTGGCGGTGATGGCGGAGGTGCTCGCGGGCGGGGCCGACATCGCGCGCGAGGCGGGCATCTCCATCGCCGGCGGCCACTCCGTGGAGGACCAGGAGCCCAAGTACGGCCTCGCGGTGATCGGCACGGTCCACCCCGACCGGGTGTGGCGCAAGGGCGGGGCCCGCGCGGGCGATGCCCTCGTGCTGACCAAGGCGCTCGGCACGGGCGTGCTGGCCACGGCGCTCAAGCGGGGGCGGATTACCGAGGATGGTATCCCGATGCAGGGCGCCATCGCCTCGATGGTCACCCTCAACGCCGGCGCCGCCCGCGCGGTGATGGACCTCGGCGTGGAGGTCCACGCGGCGACGGACGTCACGGGCTACGGGCTGGTGGGTCACCTCGGCGAGATGCTGCGCGCCAGCGACGGCGTCTCCGCGCGCCTCTCGGCGGCGGCGCTCCCGACGCTCCCGGGCGCGCTGGAGCTGGCCGCGGAGGGCGTGCTCGCCGGCGGGACGAAGGCCAACCGCACCTTCGCGGCGCAGGGGTTTCTCGTGACCGACGGGGTCGACGAGGCGCGAGCCTGGATCGCCTGCGACGCCCAGACCTCTGGCGGGCTGCTCGTCGCCTGTCCGCCCGAGCACGCGGCGGCGCTCGTCGCGGCGCTGCGCTCGACGGGCTCGCCCGCGGCGGTGATCGGCGAGGTGACCGGTCAGCCCGGCGCGACGATCACTCTCGACCGCTGAGGGCGCGACGCCTCGACAGCGCCTCCCAGCGGGCTCCCTCGGTCGGAACGCGTCGCCGCGCCTCGGCCAGCACCTCGCGCGCCGCGTCTTCTCGACGGTCGTGCAGCTCGACGAGCACGAGGGCTTCGAGCGGCTCGAAGCGTTCCGGCGAGGCGGCGAGCGCGGGTCGAAGCTGCCGGCGCGCCTGCTCGCCGAGCCCGAGGGCCGTGAAGAGCTCGGCGCGCGCGACCGCGACGCGCACCGGGTCGGCGCCGGACCCGGCGAGGACGGCACGCGTGGCGGTCACCTGGGCGGCGAGGGCCCGGGCCTCGGGGCCCTCCGGGGTGCCCGCGGTGAAGCCATCGAGGATGGAGAGGGACTCGTCCCAGCGCTCCTGCGCGGCGAGGGTCATCGCGAGGTAGCGCCGGGCGCTGAAGGCGAGCGGGTCACCGACCAGCGCGCGCAGCTGACGCTCGGCGGCGGCGAAGCGCCCGGTGCGGAAGTGGCTGTAGGCGCGGCTCGCGTCGAGCTTCATCGCGCGACGAAGCGGGGCCTCGTGGGGGCGCAGCGGGAAGGACATCCGCAGGTCGCGGGTGACCAGCTGGGCCTGCCCGGAGGGGACCGTCACGAAGGCGTCGAAGAACGACCGCACGGCCGTGAGGGTCGCCTGGTCGCGATCGGGGGTGGTCCAGAGGAGAAACTCCGCCGTGCTGACCATCGCGCGCACCGCGCTGCTGCCGTCGCCGTGCTGGAGGGCGCAGGCGAAGACCCGCTGCTGGGTCGCGGGTATCCGCTCCCACTGCCCGCGCTGCATCTGCAGCGACGACACCTGCTCGAGCGCGTAGCGGTTGCAGGGGTTGAGCCGCAGCTCGTGGGACCACAGCTCATCGGGGCCGACGAAGTGACCGGCGTGGTCGGTGGTCACCCAGCCGAGCGCGAGCAGCGTCGCGAGGCTGGCGGCGAGCGCCGGCACCCGCACGCGCGTCGGGTCCGCCGCGAGCAGGGCGCGCGCGAGCAGGGCAGCGACGCCCAGCAGCGGCAGGTAGAGGAAGCGCATCGCGACCAGGACGTTCATCCCGAGGGGCACGATGTTCATCGTCGGCGCGAGGGCGACGACGAACCAGAGCGCGTCGGCGAGCCACGGCCGCCAGCGAGGGCTGCGCGAGGCCCGGGCGGCGACCCCGAGCAGCGCCGCCACGAGGAGCCCGCCGACGACGACGCTCCATGGCTCGTACATCGGGCGACCGCGCGGGTCGGAGTGCTGCAGCGCCAACTGCACCGATGGGTGCCAGGGCCAGAGCACCGCCGACGCGTAGTGCCCCAGCGTCGAGAGCACCCGCACCGGCATCATCCCGGGGAGCTCACGGGTGTTGGGGGGCACGAGGCCGCGGAGCACGACCGCGCGTGCGATGAGCGCGAGCGCAGACGCGCAAGCGACGACGCCGAGCGCGCGCCATCGAGGGCCGCGCCCGCTGCCTGCGTCGGGCAGCAACAGCAGGTCGACCGCGAGCAGCGCGGGGGCGACGACGGCGACCTCCTTGCTGAACGCCGCCAGGACGAAGCAGAGGGCGGTGCGGGCGGCCGTGCCGGGGGTCGGGTCGCGGTCCCAGGCGCGCAGGCCGAGGAGGACCCACAGCGTCATCCAGAGGTCGGTGCTGCCCGAGATCCAGGCCACGGACTCCGGGCGAGAGGGGTGCAGGGCGAACATCGCGGCGCCGAGCAGGGCCGGGAGGATCGCGCGGGGCGAGGCCCCGAGGCGACGTCGGAGCCAGCCGAAGACGAGCAGCGAACACGCCGCGTGGAGGGCGACGCTGACCAGGTGGAAGCCCAGCGGCTGATCGCCGAAGGCCCGGTATTGCAGGGCGTACGCGACGGTGACCACCGGCCGGTAGTAGCGCTGTACGAGGCCGGCGCCCTGGGCCTGCGCCTGCGACGAGACGTGCCAGAAGTCGTGGAGCAGGGCGTCGCCGAGCTGGGAGAGGTCCTGGACGTAGGCGTTGGAGCGCACCAGGAGCACGTCGTCCCAGAGGAACTCGCCGACGACCGCCGGCAGGAACGCGATGGCGATCGCCGCGGTGAGGAGCACCGCGAGCGCGACGGGCCGCTCGACGAGGGCGCGGCGCGGCCCCGCGTCGGGCGGGGCGGCGGACTCGACCGGAGGCGGCGCAGGAGTACTCACGAGGCCGCGGAGGGTAGATCAACCGAAGGGGCTACGGTGCTCGCGCGGCGGCCGCCGTCCGCGTTGCGTCCGGGTTCTGAAGCGTGGTAGCGCTCGGTCGGGATCGCGCTCCGCGTCACCGATGAACGATCAGAGCGAAACACCCCTCCAGGCGATCGAGCTGTCGATCGTGATGCCCTGCCTCAACTCAGCTCGGTCGCCCTCGGCGCCCACAAGAGACCGGACCTGTTTCACGTCCAGTACGACGTGTCGCGCGCGAGCGGGCCGGTGCTCGCCGCCCGGGTTCGGGCCGCCATCCGCGCGCACGAGGAGGCCGCGATGGCCCTCGCCGACGTCGAGCAGAGCCACGCCGTAGCGCTCGGTCGACCCCGTCGTCCGGGTCACCCCATCGAATGGGATGTGCGTCGCCGCCGCGCCTACGAGGCCCTGCGCCTGGCCGCGGTCGACCTCGTCGCGGCCGAGCACAACCGGGACGACCTGCGCGCCGCCAACCGCGCCCTGGGCGTCGCCTACCACCCGTACGACCTCGTCTCCGGCGCCGCGCGCGAGCCCGCCGTGGTCGAGGCCGACCTCAAGGCCGCCTTCGCCGAGATCTGGTCCATCGCGGGAGACGCCACGCTGCCCGAGTCCCGGTGGGTGACCCTGCGCAAGGCCGACGGAGCGTGTCAACGAACGTGAGACAGTTTCGGTGAAAGATTACTGAGCCGTCTGCTCCTGCGCGGGGGTCGCACCCCCGCACCCGGCGGGTTCCTTGGGCGCGCAGGACGGCGGCCCGTCCTGCGTCCCTG